>Ga0206126_10000018_pt1 | contig 225550 bp, 206 predicted proteins | sample Helgoland_Spring_5_FD_148621 | JGI IMG/M metagenome (GOLD analysis project Ga0206126, IMG submission 148621) | Pelagic subsurface seawater microbial communities from Kabeltonne, Helgoland, North Sea - Helgoland_Spring_Bloom_20160412_1 | ecosystem: Environmental > Aquatic > Marine > Epipelagic...
GGAACCCAAACCGATGTATTTTTTTATTTTAGCACCCTCTTTATCAATTAGTTACGAATATTTTAATTTCTTGTCGTCCCTATCGTAGGGATGAATCTTATCCCTTTTGTAGGGAGATATAAGTTATACCGAACCGATGGTACAAATCTGCATTTAAATTAGTTAATGTTGGAGGTTTATAGAAAAAATGAACACTGGTGTTCACTTTTTATTAGAATATTATAAAAGTTCGTGCGAACAATTATAATATTCTAATTCAACTGTAAAGCAACATTCCATAAATCAAAATCGCTACTGTAATATTGAAGTGAATTGCCGAGGTGAACAATTACAGTTTCTTTTTCGGGAATAATGTAGATGTTCTGTCCAAGATTTCCATTTGCATAAAAGTGATAAGTACCGTCTTTATTTACGTGACCCCACCATTGATAATTGTAATAAATTCTTTTGTCGCTTCCTCCAAACCATTTTGGATAAATATCACGAGGAATGGATTTATTTTCTCGTGTAGATTTTAGGGTCCAATTCTTTGATACAATCTGATTACCATTCCAATTTCCTTCATTGAGCATAAGCTGACCAAAACGAGCATAATCAATCGCTCGGGCAATCAAACGACTTGGCATATATTCAAAATTAGACTCTTTACTATCTATAGAGAAAAGCGCATTATACTCCATAATTTTTGACCATAATTTTTGTTCCAGATAATTGGAAACACTAAAATTGGTAGCTCTTTCAAGAATCAATCCTAAGTAGCTTGTATTATAGTTAGAATATTGAAAATCTTTTCCTGGTTCGGATGAGATGTCAATATTCTCAAGTAACAACTTCCGAACATTTGGGTGGTAATAACCAACAGCTTCATCATGCCATGGTGAATAAATGTTAGTGAAAGGTATATGACTTGTGTTGTATTCAAGCCCAGAACGCATTTCAAGTAAATGTTCAATGGTTATTTTTTCGAAGTTTGAATCTCGCTCTAAAAGTTCAGGAATATAATTTGTTATTGGTTCATTTACACTTTTTATAAAGCCATCATCAATAGCGGTTCCAATTAAAAACGATATAAAAGACTTTGCCATAGATTGAGAATGGAAATAAGAATCTCTATTGAAACCATTAAAATATTTCTCATAAATGATTGTATCTTTTTTTATAACTATAAGAGCAGTTGTTTGAGATTCTATTGTCCAATCTTTAAAGCTATTAAATCCAGTTTTAGTTACGAGTTCTTCAAATAAGGATTCTATATATTTCTCTTTTGGTTTTGAAATAAACGTATTAGTATGCTCAGCTCCTTGAATCCTATGATTTTGAAAATTCTTATAATCATAAACATCCGCTACATTCATTCTTATAAGTCGATAAACATAGGTCGGTGTATATTGAATAGAAAGAAGTATCAAAATAAATAAAACAGATGATAGCATTGTAAGAAATATAATTTTTAGTTTTTTTCTCATTTAATGTTTACAAAAATTTTAAAAGAAGAAGATATGCATATGGTTTATTTCAAAGACGGATTAGTAAAAAAAACATATCCAAAAGTTAATGTAAAAAGAGAGTAAATTATTGTGTAAGGAAAAATTAGCTGAAGATTAGTTTCAGCTTTGAAAATCAATTTTATAAGAGTCATTGAAGCTGTAAAGAAGTGAATTAAATTTCCTATAAGAATAGGTTTGTTGTAAATCCCACCTATTAAACTGGCTTTTGCCGTCCAATTTAGAATACTAAAACCCAAATATAAAGCGCCTAAAATCTGTAGAATTAAAATCAAAATATAATTATCATCATTAATTAATAAACGAGTAATTTCATCAGGGAAAAAAGTAAATCCAAAACCATTGACAGCTAAAAATATAGCGCTTATTATCATTAAAGTTTTAGTGTTCATTAATTGATATAATTTATTCTTCATTGGATGCCAAATATAATACTTCTATTTCTCTTGTAAAACATCTGAATTTTAAACTATTTGCGTGGTTTAAAAATTGCTGAATTAAAAGAAGAAGATATGGCTATAATGTTTTCAGTCACTTTATCCCTACAATCATCCCTATTTGGTATTAAAAAACCCTTAAAGTGTTGAACCTTAAGGGTTTATTTTTCTAAAAAAGCGGTCTGGACGGGACTCGAACCCGCGACCCCCTGCGTGACAGGCAGGTATTCTAACCAGCTGAACTACCAGACCTCTTTTAACGGTTGCAAATATACATTGCATTTTTCTTTATCTCAAATAAAAAGATGCTAAAAACACAAATAAATATAATCTGTAATTACACTAGAGCCTCAAGTGCTTCTGCGTAAGCTGCTTTAGGGGATACGCCTACTTTACGATCTACAATTTCGCCGTCTTTAAATACCAAAACCGTTGGAATATTTCTAACACCGTATTTTGCTGCAAACTCCTGATTGGTATCTACATCAAGTTTTCCAACAACGGCTCTTCCTTCAAAGTCTGTGCTAACCTCTTCTATAATAGGACCTACCATGCGGCAAGGACCACACCAAGCAGCCCAAAAGTCAACCAATACAGGTTGTGATGATTTTAATACAATTTCATCGAAGTTTGCGTCAGTTATTTCTATTGCCATAATGTTATTATTTTATTTTTTACAAATGTATCTTTTTTTTTTGCCTAAGACCACTCTTGGTATCTGATTTTCTTATACTTAAATTATTAATCTCGATTTATTTAGTTGATTCGGTAGTGTATGTTTTTTTCTTCAAGTGTACTGAGAAGCTCGTTAGAAACTTCTACCCGCTGCTTCCTGCTCGGAAGAGTTAATTTAATTTTTTCTTCCGTGTCAAAAAGGTCAATGTAAAATCCTTTATCACCTTTAAAAGAAAGTACCGTGTTTTTTAAATCCAAAATACCCGCTTCATTAAGCTGATTAACCTCAAGCATTAGGGTGATTTTTTTTATGTTTGTTTTTAGGGTGTCGTGAAGCATTTCGAAACTATTAAACTGAATTCTAGGCTGTCCCAATTGTCCTGTTTCTCTGTTTCGCCATCCTTCAGCCACACGGATACGCAAACGAACAAAATTATTTGGCAGAATAAAGTGTCTAAACTTTAAATACTCTTCCCCAAAGATTCTAAATTCATATTGATCTGAAAAATCCTCAATAGTAAATTTACCCCACCCTTTTCCTGTTTTGGTTATCAAATGTTCTACGTCGTTTATAATTCCTCCAAAGCTCAATTCACGATTAACTAAAGGATCCAAATTACTAAGTACATCAAATGTAGCAGAGGAGAAATATTTCATTTCTCTTTTGAAATCATCCAAAGGATGTGCTGATATATAAATACCTACAACCTCTTTTTCTTTTTTAAGCAACTCGAGTGTTCCCCATGCATCACAATCTGGAATTTGAATTTCTTGAATTTGCTCCTGACTATCATCTCCAAACAAATTAGTTTGAGAGGAATTTAAATTTTCTTGATGTTTGGCACCATAACGAATGGCTTTTTCTAAGAATAAAATCCCATCACCATCTGGATTAAAATATTGTGCTCGGTGGCAGTTTCCAAAAGAATCTAATCCTCCTGCAAGTGTAAGGTTCTCTAGAGCTTTTTTGTTTGCCGCCCGAAGATCAATTCGCTTGGTTAAATCAAAAACAGAGGTGTATCGTGTTTCTTTTCGGTGCTCTATTATGGATTCGACCGCACCACGACCTACTCCTTTAATAGCTCCCATACCAAATCGAATGGCCTGCTTGTCGTTTACAGTAAATTTATAAAAAGATTCATTTACGTCAGGACCCAGAACAGTAAGCCCCATGCGTCGGCATTCTTCCATAAAAAAGGTTACCTGCTTAATGTCGTTCATATTATTCGACAGTACCGCTGCCATGTATTCTGCAGGGTAATGTGCCTTCAAATAAGCAGTTTGATAACCAATCCAAGCGTAACATGTAGAATGTGACTTATTAAACGCATAGGAAGCAAAGGCCTCCCAATCCTTCCAAATTTTCTCTAACTTCTCTGCGTCGTGCCCCTTAGCAGCTCCACCTTCTACGAATTGAGGTTTTAGTTTAGCGAGTAAAGAATGTATTTTTTTACCCATTGCTTTTCGCAAAACGTCGGCTTCACCTTTTGTGAAACCTGCCAATTTTTGAGAGAGCAACATTACCTGTTCTTGGTATACCGTAATTCCGTATGTTTCTTGAAGGTACTCCTCCATATCGTTCAGGTCATACGATATTTCTTCTTTCCCGTTTTTTCGCGCTACAAAACTTGGGATATATTCTAAAGGTCCTGGTCGGTATAATGCGTTCATTGCAATTAAATCTGCGAAAACAGTTGGCTTTAAGTCTTTTAAATACTTCTGCATTCCTGCAGATTCATATTGAAAAATACCAACCGTATCACCTCGTTGAAAAAGCTCATATGTTTTGACATCGTCTAGAGGGAAAGTATCTGGATCAAGACTTATGTCGTGTTTATATTTTACTAATTTGACGGTGTCTTTAATTAGAGTCAAGGTTTTTAATCCAAGAAAATCCATTTTCAATAAACCCGCATCTTCTACTACCGAGTTATCAAATTGAGTTACAAATAAATCTGAATCTTTAGCTGTTGCAACTGGAACGAACTTGGTGATGTCATCTGGGGTGATAATCACACCACATGCATGAGTTCCAGTATTCCTTAACGAACCTTCTAGCACTTTCGCCTGCTGTATGGTTTCGCCAGACAAACTAGCCTCCTCAGAAAGGGCAAGGAATTCTTTTACTTTTAAAAATTCATCTGCTCGTAAAACTTTTTTTAGCTCTTTTTCTGAAAGACTAAAAATCTTAGACAGTTTAATGTTGGGCAATAACTTTGAAATACGATCGGCTTCGTTCAATGCCAAATCGAGAACACGTGCCGTATCTCGGATTGAAGATTTTGCGGCCATAGTTCCGTAAGTAATAATCTGAGCGACTTGATTTGAACCGTACTTATCAATTACATAGTCCATTACTTTCCCACGCCCCTCGTCATCAAAATCAATATCAATATCGGGCATACTTACACGGTCAGGATTAAGAAAACGCTCAAAAAGCAGGTTGTACTTTATGGGGTCTAAATTTACAATCCACAAGCAATAAGCTACAACAGAACCAGCGGCTGATCCTCGGCCTGGACCTACCGAAACATCCATGCCTCGTGCTGCTGCAATTAAATCTTGTACAATCAGAAAATAACCCGGATAACCGGTATTTGCAATAACGCTTAATTCAAAATCAATGCGTTCCGTAATTTCATCTGATAGTGTTCCGTATCTTTTTTTTGCTCCTTCATATGTCAAATGACGGAGGTACTTATTCTCACCTAATTTTCCATCTGGGTCTTCTTCTACCAAAAAAGATTCTGGAATATCGAACTTAGGAAGCAAAACTTCTCTCGCAAGTTCAAAAGGCTCTATTTTATCTGTTAGTTTTTCAATGTTCAAAATTGCTTCTGGCAAATCTTTGAACAACGATTTCATTTCGTTTGGTGACTTAATGTAATATTCTTGGTTTGGAAAACCGTATCTAAAACCACGCCCTCTTCCAATAGGGGTTGCTTGTTTTTCACCCTCCTTTAAACACAGTAAAATATCGTGGGCGTTTGCTTCTTCTTTGGAAGCATAGTAAGTGTTGTTAGTGGCAATTAATGGGATTTGGTATTGTCTTGCTAAGGAAACCATCACATCATTTGCTCGTTTTTCGTCTTCTTGACCATGACGCATCAGTTCTACATATAGGTCATCTCCAAATTTTTTGTGCCACCATTGTAATGCTTCTTCTGCTTGGCGGTTTCCAATATTTAATATTTTTGAAGGAACTTCACCATAGAGGTTTCCTGTTAAAACAATTAAGTCATCCTTATACTTCTCGACTATCTCACGGTCGATTCTAGGTACATAGTAAAAGCCATCTACATAAGCAATTGAACTCATTTTCACCAAGTTGTGATACCCCTTTTTATTTTTAGCAAGAAATACTATTTGATAACCATCATCTCTTCTTGCCTTGTCTTTATGGTCTTCACAAACGTAAAATTCACAACCAACAATAGGCTTTATTTGTGCTTCTGTTAAAGCATCTTTGTTGTGATTACCAACTGCTTTTATGAAATGGAATGCGCCCATTAAATTGGCATGATCCGTTATTGCAATCGCCGGCATTTGATGTTCAACTGCAAGCTCTACCATTTGGCTCATTTTAGATGTGGCTTGAAGTACAGAAAATTGGGAGTGGTTGTGCAAATGCACAAAGGGTGAAGCTTCTAGCTCGCTTGATACTTCTAATGAATTAGGCGCTGCTGGCTCAACTCCTTCATTTTTAACTAGGGCTTCTGAAGCTTTTTTCAAATTTAAGTGCTTCAAACCAATCAACCCGATTGTCTTGGTTTGTGCCTCTTGAAGCTTAACAACCTGTTCCTTTTTGTCTTGTAAGGCAGGTGGGTTTAGTTGCCCATTTCTTAATAATTCTAAAAAACAACGTGTCGTTGCTTCTACATCAGCAGTGGCGTTATGTGCTTCTCCAAAACCTGTTTTAAATAAATGTTTATAGAGTTCGGTTAATGTTGGGAGCTTAAATTTCCCTCCTCTTCCTCCAGGAAGCTGACACAAAGTTGCTGTCTCTTCAGTGCAGGTGTCTATAACTCGAGTACCCTCCAAAGGATTTGAATCTCCTAAACGGAAAAATTCAGCACCCATAATATTCAAATCAAAAGAAACGTTGTGACCTCCAACATATTCAGCTTGACCTATAGCTATTTTGAAAAGATTCAATACTTCACTTAATGGCAATCCTTGTTTTTCTGCGAGTTCGGTCGAAATACCATGAATTTTCTCTGCATCGTATGGAACTGTAAATCCTTCGGGCTGGATCAAATAATCTTCGTGAGACATCAGTTCCCCACTTTGGTCGTGAATTTGCCATGCAATTTGAATACACCTAGGCCAATTTTCAGAATCAGTTAAGGGTGCTTTCCAGCGCTTTGGAAGTCCAGTAGTCTCGGTATCGAATATGATGTACATGCAAACGAAAATAGGAAATTCAATCCGGGAACGGAAAAGGATTTAAAGGGAGTTATTAACGTATTTGAAAAAAGAATTAACGTTTTGAAAAATGCTCTTGGAATAAGACGTTAAAATCTGTTTAGATGGTCTGAAAAGAAAAAAATGAACTTATATTTACCAAAAATATAGGGATCGAGTTTCTTATTAATTCCTTTTCGGATACTAAAAAACAAAAAGCGCTCGAAGAGCAACTTTTAAAGGATAGCGCATGTCTTTATTTAAAAGGAAGTGTAGGGTCTGGAATTAGTTTTATACTCGCAAACTGCTTTGAAAGGGTAGGGGAAACAATGCTTTTCATTTGTGAAGATCGAGAAAAAGCTGCTTATCAACTCAACGATTTTGAACGTATTTTTGGAGATAAAAATGTTCTTTTTTTTCCTTCCAGTTACCGAAAACCATATCAAACCGAAACAACAGACAATGCTAACGTATTACTTCGCTCCGAAGTTTTAACAAAATTAGGAGGCTCCAAAAAACCTAAACTGATTATTAGTTATCCTCAAGCAATATTTGAAAAAGTAGTTTCTCAGGCTACACTAAAAAAGAATACACTCGAAGTAATAAAAGACAGTTCTCTTTCGCTTGATTTTGTGAATGAAATGCTTTTTGAATATAATTTTGAACGTGTAGATTTTGTAACTCAACCAGGAGATTTTTCTGTACGAGGAGGAATCATTGATGTTTTCTCTTTCTCAAATCAGCATCCCTACAGAATTGAATTTTATGACAACCAGGTAGAAAGTCTTCGGAGTTTTGATGTCGCTACACAGCTGTCTATAAGCACTCTCAATAAAATACAATTACTCCCAAATACTTCGGAAGAATTTACTCGAGCCAAAAGAAAAAGTTTAATTGAAGTAATCGCTCCAAAAGGAATTTTAGTGACTCAAAATTTTGATTTTATTGCTTCAAAATTAGATCGATTTTATCAAGAAGCTCTATGTAGTTTCGGGGCATTGGACACAGAAACTAAGCATTTGTCTCCTGATATTTTATTTACATCTAAAGACAATTTTACGGCTACTGCTTCTAAGTTAAACACGGTTAGTTTAACCAAAAGCTCAGACCTGCCTAAACAAAAAGATATTTTCTTCAAACAGAGTCCCCAACCGGCATTTAATCGCCAGTTCGATAGGCTTATAAACTACTTGAACGACAATCACCAAAAAGGGTATCAGAACTTTATATGTTGCGCCAGCGTGCAACAAGCTCAACGCTTTAAAGATATATTCGAAGAAGGTGAAAATACCGTTCATTACAAAATAATTGTGACTCCTTTATTTGAGGGGTTTGAAGATGTTGATGCAAAAATTGCTTGTTTTACCGACCATCAAATTTTTGAACGTTACCACAAATACCAACTAAAAACAACCAAAGCCAAAAAAGAAGCACTTACTCTAAAAGAGCTAACGCATCTTGAAGTTGGTGATTTTGTAACCCATATTGATCATGGGATTGGAAGGTTTGGAGGGCTTCAAAAAATTGACGTTGAAGGGAATCAACAAGAGGCAATAAAGCTGGTGTATGCCGATCGCGACATATTATACCTCAGTATTCATTCGCTCCATAAAATATCTCGTTTCAATGGAAAAGACGGAAAGGTTCCTAAAATTTATAAACTAGGATCAACTGCATGGAAAAGTTTAAAGCAAAAGACAAAAACTAGGGTAAAACAAATTGCCTTTAACTTAATCGAACTTTACGCCAAAAGACGTCAAAAGATTGGTTATGCCTGTGATCCGGATAGCTATTTACAGCATGAATTGGAAGCTTCTTTTATATTTGAAGATACGCCAGATCAAAGCACCGCTACTGCAGATGTTAAAAAGGACATGGAAAGTGAGCAACCAATGGATCGCTTAGTATGTGGCGATGTAGGTTTTGGAAAAACAGAAGTTGCTATTCGAGCTGCATTTAAGGCGGTTGATAACAGCAAACAAGTTGCTGTACTAGTTCCTACAACAATATTAGCATTTCAACATTTTAAGAATTTCAGTAAGCGTTTAGAAAAGCTCCCTGTTCGAGTTGATTACTTGAATCGCTTTAGATCATCAAAAGACAAAAAACAAATAATTGAAGATCTTAAAAGTGGAAAAATTGACATCATCATTGGAACTCATCAACTGGTAGGAAAGAGTGTTGAGTTTAAAGATTTGGGTCTTTTAATTGTAGATGAAGAACAAAAGTTTGGAGTTGCTGTTAAAGAAAAGCTTAGAGCCCTTAAGACTAATGTAGATGTTTTAACTCTCACAGCAACACCGATACCCAGGACCCTTCAGTTTAGCCTTATGGCAGCTCGAGATATGTCTGTAATCGCTACTGCTCCTCCCAATAGATATCCTATAGAAAGTGAAGTAATTCGCTTTAATGAAGAAATAATTCGCGATAGTATTTCGTATGAAATTAAGCGAGGGGGGCAAGTGTACTATATTCATAATCGAGTAGAAAACATTACGGAAGTTGCCGGCATGTTGCAGCGGCTTATTCCAGACGCTCGAATCCGAATTGGACACGGGCAAATGGATGGGAAAAAACTTGAAACAAATTTACTCCAGTTTATGGATGGAGGATTTGATATTCTTGTTGCTACTACAATCATTGAAAACGGATTAGACGTTCCTAATGCCAATACTATTTTCATTAACAATGCGCAAAACTTTGGTCTTAGTGATTTGCATCAAATGCGAGGAAGAGTTGGGAGGAGTAATAAAAAAGCTTTCTGTTATTTCATTACACCTCCTTTTAGTGCCATATCAAGTGATGCACAAAAAAGGATTCAAGCCATAGAACAATTTGCAGCACTAGGGTCGGGAATCCAAATCGCAATGAAGGATCTCGAGATTAGAGGAGCTGGAGATTTGTTAGGGGGTGAACAAAGTGGCTTTATAAACGATATTGGTTTTGAAACCTATCAGAAAATTCTAAAAGAGGCTATTGAGGAATTGAAAGAAAATGAATTCAAGTCACTTTATAGTAATCAAGAAGAAATAGGTACAAAAAATTATGTCAAAGAAATTCAAATTGATACGGATTTAGAAGTTCTTTTTCCAGACCATTATATCAATATTGTCAGTGAACGATTAACGCTCTATAACCGCTTAGGTTCACTAAAAGAGGAAACAGAATTGGCTCAGTTTCAAAAAGAAATAGAAGACCGCTTTGGCCCTTTACCTTTTGAAGCAGAAGTCCTTTTAAACAGCGTCCGATTGAAATGGAAAGCGGCTCACTTAGGAATAGACAGAATCTTACTCAAGAAAAATCAATGCATTGGCTATTTTATTGCTGATCAGGAAAGTCCATTTTATCAAAGTGAACGCTTCAATCAGCTTTTGCTCTGGGTGCAAAAAAATGCAAATAAAGTAAGCATTAAGGAAAAGCAAACCAAATCTGGACTTCGCCTAAGATTAGCATTTAAAGATATTAAAAGTGTTGAGCAGGCGCTTGCGGTGCTTCCAAATTTAGAGTAGTTTCAAATCCTTAATTACTTTAAAAGCCGTATTAACAGCATCTTCGTCTACTAGGATTGTAAACTCATTTGAGGTTGATATCACCTGACGGATGTTGACTCCTTCCCATGACAAACGCTGGAAAATAAAGTAATATATCCCTGGAATATCAACATTTTCATTAGGTAGCTTAATCGTTACCGAAGATAAATCTTCTGATTTTTCAAGTAATATTTCGTTTTTAAAATAAACGTCTACCAAATGACTCATGTTGTTACTTATAACGATGTTAGATTCAGAAACTCCTCTAGAAGAAGTATAAAACGCTTCTTTGTTGTCGTTAACTTGAGCTAAAAATGAAGCCTGAGCACTAAGCAAAGTGTCTGAAATTTTAAAGCTATAATCACTTAAAGAAGATCGAACTGTAATGTCTCCAATACCTTTCAAAACCTTAACTATTTTGTGAGTAGATAAGAATTCCATGTTATCCGAAATTCTCTTTAAGGCCATTACTATAGCTCCACTTCTTGCTTCCTTTTGTAAAATAGTTTCAATTTCTGGTTGAATTTGCCTTGACAAAGAAGTTAAATTAATAATCCCTTGAGAAAGTGCTGTAGACAAAAAAGGCTTCGTTTTAATGTAGTCTTCAACTACAGAGGCAATGGTTTTCATTTTGTATATACCGTTAAATTAATTGCTAAAATATAAAAATAAAAACAATATGTTTTATTTATAACATTTTTATTTAATATAAAAATGTTTAAAAAGGATAAAATGCTTCATTAACATGATCTCTTGTCCATATTCCATTTTCAACCAAATAAGTAATGATATCAGAGCGAAATTCGAGATTTAAGTTATTTGTTGAGCATAAGCATCCATAGCCATAACCAATAAATCAATTTTTTTGCGACTTAAAAAAGATTCTGGCATTCCAAAATAAGAAGAAGATCGTGCTTAAACTTCGATGCAAACAATAAAATTATTCTTTTAGGCTATGATATCAATTCCAGCTTTTCGATATCTATAATTCTGTTCTAAGACGATATAAATCATCTCTTTTATATAATTGACTGCTTTTTGCTCAGCAACTTGACCGAAAGTATAGGATTCACTCATAATAAAATTTGGTTGGCTTTTACAAAATAGTAAACTGCAAGAGAAAAAAGACTTATTTTTGTTGAAAATTACACTATGGCTCTTTCTGCAAAACGATATACAATTACTGCTGCACTCCCTTACACTAATGGACCTATACACATAGGGCACTTAGCTGGTGTCTATGTGCCAGCAGATATTTACAGTCGTTATTTGCGCGCTCAAAAGAAAGATGTTGCTTTTATTTGTGGTAGTGATGAGCATGGAGTAGCTATATCTATTAAAGCTAAAAAAGAAGGTGTAACTCCTAAAGAAATTATTGACAAGTATGATGGGATGATTAGAAAGTCGTTTGTTCAACTCGGAATTTCTTTTGACAACTACTCCAGAACATCGGCAAAGATTCATCACGAAACTGCTTCAGAAATTTTTACTAAAATGAACGGTGCTGGTCAATTCATTGAAGAGGTTACAGAACAACTTTATGATCCGGAAGTAAACCAATATTTAGCCGATCGCTTTGTCACTGGAACCTGTCCAAAATGCAGCCACACAGAAGCATACGGGGATCAGTGTGAGCAATGCGGCAGTTCTTTAAACGCAACAGAACTCATCAATCCTAAATCAACACTTTCGGGTGCTGAACCTATTCTTAAAGAAACTAAACACTGGTTTTTACCTCTAGATCAGTACGAAGATTTTATGAAAAAATGGGTTATTGAAGGTCATAAAGACGATTGGAAACCTAACGTTTATGGACAAGTAAAATCATGGGTAGACGAAGGACTTAGACCAAGAGCAGTTACAAGAGATTTGGATTGGGGAATTCCAGTGCCTGCCAAAGGGGCAGACGGCAAAGTGCTTTATGTATGGTTCGACGCTCCCATTGGATATATTTCTTCTACTAAAGAATGGGCAGCAAAAAACAATAAAGACTGGGAGCCCTATTGGAAAGATGAAGAAACCTCTTTAGTTCATTTTATAGGAAAAGATAACATTGTATTTCACTGCATAATATTCCCGTGTATTCTAAAGGCAGCTGGAGACTATATATTACCGGAAAATGTTCCAGCAAATGAATTTTTAAATCTAGAGGGGAATAAAATATCAACTTCCAAAAACTGGGCAGTTTGGCTACACGAATACCTAGAAGAATTTCCTGGTCAAGAAGATGTATTGCGTTATGTGTTAACAGCAAACTCTCCTGAGACAAAAGATAACGACTTTACTTGGAAAGACTTCCAGGCAAGGAACAACAATGAACTTGTCGCAATTTTTGGAAATTTCATTAACCGAGTAAGTGTGTTGACTCAAAAATATTATACTGGAAGTGTTCCTGCGAGAAAAGACCTTACCAAGGAAGATATCGAGGCTCTTAAAAAAATGAAAGCCTTCCCTGCGATTATTGGGCAAAGCATACAGCGATACCGGTTTAGAGAAGCAAGTCAAGAGCTCATAAATCTAGCCCGTTTGGGAAATAAATATTTAGCCGAGCAAGAACCCTGGAAACTTATAAAGATTGATCCAATTCGTGTTGAAACTATCATGAATATTGCACTCCAAATAGCTGCAGCACTTGCTACTGTTTCGGAGCCCTTTTTACCTCATAGTACCAAAAAGCTTAGAACAATTTTAAACATAAGTAACCCAACTGAATGGAACGATATCTCAACTTCAGACGACCTTTTGGTTTCTGGGCATATAATCGGAAAGCAAGAATTTTTATTTGCTAAAGTTGAAAATAAAACAATTCTGGCTCAACTTAATAAATTAGAAGCTACCAAAAAAAAAAATATGAATGATAATTTTGAACTTTCTCCAGTAAAAGAAAACATTAGTTTTGATGAATTCAGTGCTCTGGATTTGAGAACTGGAACTATAATTGCTGCTGAGAAAATTAAAAAAACAAAAAAACTACTTCACCTTAAAGTTGATCTAGGTTTTGAAATAAGAACCATTGTGTCGGGCATAGCAGAAAGTTATTCTCCTGAAGAAATGATAGGCAAAAAAGTAACTGTTTTAGCTAATTTAAACTCCAGAACAATAAAAGGTGTTGAAAGTCAAGGCATGTTACTGATGACGGAAAACAAAGAAGGAAAACTTATTGTGATTGGTCCTGAAGATGAAAATATGGGCAACGGATTCGAAATCAATTAGAACCGGTTTTGCTCAATATTGCCTTTCACCCGAAATATCAATTATCACTTCCAGATAAGCATCGTTTCCCGATGGAGAAATATGACTTACTTCCAAAGCAATTAATGTATGATGGAACCTGTATTCAAGAAGATTTTTTTATTCCTAAACCGATAGACCTATCAATAATTGAACGTGTTCATGAACCTGAATACATCAAAAAACTACGTACTCTAACTCTTAATAAATCGGAAGCTCGAAAAATTGGTTTCCCTCTATCTAAAGAACTTGTCGAAAGAGAAATTATTATCACCGGAGGTACAATTCAAGGCTCAATGAAAGCGTTTGAAACAGGCATAGCAATGAATATTGCTGGCGGAACTCATCATGCGTTCAAAGGTCACGGAGAGGCATTTTGCCTATTAAATGATCAAGCTATTGCCGCGCAGTATTTATTAGATAAAAAACTAGTAGATCGGATTTTAATTGTCGACCTAGATGTCCATCAAGGAAACGGGACTGCAGAAATTTTTCAATCCAATCCAAATGTTTTTACTTTTTCAATGCATGGTCAAAAAAACTATCCTTTTCACAAAGAACAAAGTGATTTAGACATAGCTCTTGAAGACGACTGTAATGATGCGGATTTTCTCCGTATCCTAAAAAAAGTTTTACCCGATTTAATAGCGAAAACAAGACCAGACTTTATATTCTATCTCTGCGGAGTAGATGTATTGAAAACAGATAAGTTAGGAAGATTAGGGCTCACAGTAGCCGGTTGTAAACAACGAGATGTTTTTGTGCTAGAACTTTGTAAAAAGAATAACATTCCCGTTCAATGCAGTATGGGCGGTGGTTATTCTAAAGAAATCAAAGTAATTGTTGATGCTCATGCAAATACATTTCGGGCTGCTAAACACATATTTGATTAGCGCCAACTCTGACTTTTTAAATTAATTGCTGCAATTACAACATCCTTTCGACTTACTTGTCCTACAAGTTTATTGTTTTCTAAAACAGGAAACCTTCTTCTACTAGTATCATGAAATTTAGATGCAGCATCAAAAAGCGTCATGGATGCTGGTAAAGTTTCAACTTCTTTTGTCATGAAATGACCAACAGTCTTATCAAGAATAGGCATATTGAAATAGCGGCTGTCCGAAATTTCTTTCATACAATCAGCCTCGGAAATTACGCCTATCAGTTTACCTCGATTGTCTACTACTGGACCACCCGAGATTTTATTTTTTATGAAGGCATTCATAACTTCATGAATGGACTGCTCAATGGTAAAAAGTACCAAATTAGTAGTCATAATGTCTTTAACTAAAACGGTGGGTTGTTTAACCTTTTTTTTTGGTTCTCGTTCTCCCTGAAAACTTTTTATTGCCATAATTGAAGATTTAGATATTCTCTAAGGTATAAAAAATATAATACGAGCTCCATCTAATTCAAACTTAAGCAACATAAAACAAAATAGAAACAAATTTAAATGTCTTGAACTTCTTCTTATATTTATGCTATATGACTAAAAATAAATTGTTTTTAAAAAACATTGCTATTCTTGGATGTGGCTGGCTTGGGCTCCCTCTTGCCGAATATCTTTTAACTATTGGCCACCAAGTTAAAGGCAGCACTACTTCAGAAGATAAATTAAATGTTTTAAAATCAAAAAAAATCATGCCATTTCTGCTCCAGATCTCAGAAGACGGAATTTCAGGTGATTTGACATTTTTTGATTCTGTTGATGTTTTAATCATTGCAATACCACCAAAACTAAGATCTAATCCAAATAGAAGATTCAATTTTGTGATTGAGCATTGCAAAGAAGCTTGCTTAAGCTATAAAATAAAAGAAGTTATTTTTATTAGCAGCACATCAGTATATGGAAGTAAATCACGTGTGATTACCGAAGAAAGCAGTTTGCTCCCCGAAACAAATGCTGGGAAACAATTGGCTTTATGTGAAAGAATACTAACAGAGGAAGATAAGTTCTCAACTACAGTTCTTCGAATGGGTGGACTGATTGGAGGGCAAAGACACCCCATTTATCAATTAAGCAAAAAAGATTATGTAAATAACCCTAAAGGAAGTATTAATTTAATTCACCTGACGGATTGTATCCTCATAATAAGCAAACTTTTGAATCATCCAATAACAAAAAATGTTTATAACTGCGTAACTCCCTACCACCCTTCTAGGAAAAAATACTATACTAAAATGGCATGCATTTTAAATTGCAAAGTACCACTATTCAAGACTTTTGATGAAAGTGATCGACAAATTTCTTCTGAAAAAATAGTGCATCATTTGCAATATGATTTTACAGTTAAGAACTTGTTAATATTATCTTAAAGTGACTCCGTAATACTGCAGATGTTTATGGTAAATTTAATAAAAACTTAAAATGCCTCGCAAAAAAGATCTTTTAGAAGCATACCAACTGGCATTAAATAAATGTCGTAAGGCTAAATTGTCTTATTTGAAGTCTGCCGACAAACAACATCTTCCAGAATATAAAAGGTTTTTTAATTTACAGGCAACTGTTCGTAATAGAATTTATAACGATTTGATAACAATGCTAAACGGAACTCAGTTAAGTTTTGGGACTTCATTTCTTGAAAACCATGATAGAGAAGATATCATGATTGCAACTTTGCTGAGAGAAAAGAAAAATGCTTTTAGTAAAGCTATTGAATCGGATGGATCTTTAATTGAGCAGCTAATTCAACTTCTTGATGTTGAAGAAAATCTAGGTGCTCAAGATCAATTAATGCGTTTTATTGACAAATTAAAAAACTCATTAAGCACTAACAGGAATTTTGAGAAAGAAACATTTAGTATAAGTGAAGAAAAAAAAGTAAGTTAATTCTTTTTTAATTTTATTCGGGGTTTTGGCGATTTTTGGCGTACTTCAAATACATTTTTATTAAAATCATCTTCCGAAAAATCGTTATTAACAAGCGCTAAGGCATCTATTCTTTTAATTAAAATGTCATAGGAATCAAATGCATTTTTCAATGCTAAAGAGAGAGCTTCAATGTCTTCTTCTTGACTATAAAACCTGCAACGCAAAAGGTTCGTTTTAACTACCCTTAACCTACTCTTGACCGCGGGGACTTCATATTTTTCGGGTAAGGTAGACTTGATGACTTTATCGCTGGCTATTAAAGTGCTTAATAAATATTCATCTATTGCTAATAGATCCAGTTCATTCAGACCCTCTAAAGAAACTTTAAAAGCTGAAAACGAGGAGTCTTTAAATAACGTTGAATCAAGTATTAATTTATTCTCAGGAATGAAAAATAGATGAGCCTTTGAAGGCTTTGATGATAATTTGACAATAGTATCCGAAACAATTAACTGATTTTCCAAAGCTTTAGCGGGTTTGGTTTCGCATTCACACAATGAAAACAATAAACCGACTCCAATAACTCTTAAATAAAATAAATTCATAATAAATTTTGAAGGGTATTAATTTTCAACAATAAGATCATAAAGAAAACTAATTGGAGAAGAAACAAATGATGAGCAAACCAATGCTTAATTTCTACTTTCCAGTAATGATAAAAAAACTGAAGGGGAAATGCGACTAAAGCCCATCCAATATAATTTTGTGTAGGAGCTTCTCCTCCTTCAAATTCCCAAAAGTCAAGAATCGGTGCCATGGGCTCAATAACAAAATCTAAAAGTAACATTAAACCCAATCCTATTATAATTCTAGGAATCATTTGCTTGTAGATTTGTGAAGCAATTGCAGCCGAACAAACCGTTACAATTGTCCAATTTGCTCCAATTAACAAGGGTACGCCATAAACCTTCCATCCTAAGCCCTCACCGTACTGATAAGATCCAAATATATATCCGTAATTAATTCCTAATAACTCTGCGACCATTCCAAGCACAAAAGACAAAAGTGCTATTCTTATAAATCCAGGAGTTTTCCAACTAACCAGAATAAGTAAAAATATGCAGAGAAAAAGGTTTAACGGAGTAGCAGCAACAAACCAGCGCGAATTTCCGTAGATTATTCCTATTATTCCACTAACATGAAACAACCAAATAATACCAATGGCTATAAGCTCAAGATTAAGAAGTTGTTTTAATTTCATAGTTTAAGGGTAGGCATTTGATCTGAAACAATTTTTGCAGACAATAAACAAAGTGGAATCCCTCCTCCAGGATGAACGCTTCCTCCGCAAAAATAAAGATTTTTAATTTGTTGCGAAAAATTTGGATGACGTAAAAAAGCAGCCATTTTATTATTACTCGAAGAGCCATATAACGCTCCTTGATGTGACTGTGTTTTTTGCTGAATTAAGGGAGGAGTGAGGCAGTCTTCCTCAACAATGTAATCTTCTATATCTACTCCAAGTATTCGATTAATCTTTTTTACAAAACTGGCTCTAACAGCATCCCTAATTTGTTCCCAATCTTGACCTTTATCTGATGGAGTATTAATCATTACAAACCAGTTTTCACATCCAGAAGGAGCGTCTTGCGTAACATCTTTTGAACTTATATTTATGTATACGGTTGGATCTTGGGTAACAGTTTGGTCTTCAAAAATCGATTTAAATTCCACTTTATAATCAGCTGTAAAAAAGATATTATGTAAGTCAAGTTCTTCAAAAGTTTTAGAAATTCCTAAATAAAAAATAATTGCTGAACTTGATCGTTCTTGGTTCAAAATCTTGTTTGGTGCAGGTGTTTTTGGTAATAAATATTTATAGGTTGGGTAAACATCCATGTTTGAACAAACAATATTTGAATTATAAAAATCCTTAGCTGTTCTAACACCAATTGTTTTATTCTCTTCTACTAATATTTCTTCTACTTTCTCGTTAAAGGAAAACTTAACTCCTTGACGCTTAGCTAATTCATATAAAGAGGTAGTAATGGAATCCATTCCTAAATCAGGAACAAAAGTCCCATAATGACCTTCTAGGTGCTGAACTAAGGTCATGATACCGGGAGTTTGATACGGGTTTGATCCGTTATAAGTAGCAAATCTATCATAAAACTGAACTAAATGTGGTTCCTTAAGTTGTTCTTGATTTACTTGATGAAGACTTTTACCTATTTCTAAAACTCGAATACTGAGAATTGCTTTTAGGGTATCTAAATTTAAATAAGACTTAATCTGATGCAAAGAGCTTTTTAAAAAAATAGACTCTGTTAGGTCATACTTTTTTTTTGCTTTTACCCAATATTTCTTTAATACCTCCGGAGCAACTCCTAAAACATTTTCAACTTCAGATAAGAATTTTTTTGGATTATCATAGGCTTTGAGTCTTGTGCCATCTTCCCAAAAATAATTACATCCAACTTCTTTTTTTTTGTATTCAAAATGCATCTGAGGATCTTCATCGCAAAGCTCAAAAAGTTCTTCAACAAAGTGAGGCATAGTAAACAACGAAGGTCCAGCATCAAAACGATAAGCTCCTAGTTTAAATGCACTGAGTTTTCCTCCAGGATAGGCGTTTGATTCAAAAACATGAACATCATATCCCTTTTGAGCTAAGCGAATACTGGTTGCAATTCCTGCAATACCAGAACCTACTACAATTACTTTTTCACTCATGAGTAACATCGTCTAAAAGTTCAAAACGGGAAAACAAATCTTCTTTATACCATTTCATTTTACGGGTATCTTTTACAATCTCTGCATGTGCCTTCCCTTTGTAAGCAAAGGTATTCACAGCATCTATACTCTCCCAAATACTTATTGTTGCTTGCTGAATAAAAGGCCACTCCCCTATGCCCTTATAAAAACGCACTCCCTTTGCCTCTTCAATAGCCTTACTGGCCTTAGGAACTGCTGCCCAAAAAGATAATAATCGGTTCCATCGTAAAGTGGCTCGGGTTATAATGGCAACTTCTCCTTTAGGAGTTTCTTGCATGGTTAGATTTGATCCAAAAGGGCTTGCTCCACTCCATTTGCCATGGCTATGAATTGGACGTAAACTCAAGGTTCGTATTTTATCAGAACGTTTTTTATATTCAAGAAAGAAAGCGCTTGTTTCAAAAAACTGTTTGGCTTTCTCTTCACTTTCCCATACACCTAAAAAGGCGTAGGTTGAAAAATCAGGAAACAAACTGAATCCGGCTCCCGAACCTGTCCCCATTAATTTAGAGAAATGTAAACCCTCAATCTCATGAAACTTCAATGGTGCCAGGCCCATTTGTTTAAAAGCCCAAAACTTATTGGTTTCAAAAGTAAATAAAGTAAGGGTTGAAAGATTTTTCATTATTAGTTTAATCACAATAAAGATAAGAAGAGTATGAGTGATTATCATAAAAAAAGAAAATCATTTGAGTTGAAGGATTTCTTATAATAAAACATGAATCTGTTGTCAAAAGATTTTAGTAATTTTGAGGTATAAAATCTTTACCTATGACTTCTACTTTTGTTGCTAACGTTGTTATTATTACCACTATAATTGTAGTGATTGGTATTATAAGAGATCTAACGAAAAAACAGTAAGCCTTTAAGTTTATTTGAGCTATTTTATCTAAAAAAACATGATTTAATCTCATTTAAAGGGTAGAATTAGTACACAACTATTTTTTATGAAAAAAAATATCATCATTATTGGGTCTGGTTTTTCTTCAATATCTGCTGCATGTTACCTTGCAAAAGCAGGTAATGAAGTTACAATATTAGAGAAAAATAATACTCCTGGAGGTCGTGCTCGTCAATTTAAAAAAGATGGTTTTACCTTTGACATTGGACCCTCTTGGTACTGGATGCCCGATGTCTTTCAAAAATTCTTTGGTGACTTTGACCGAAAAGTGAGTGACTATTATTCTTTAGAAAAACTGGATCCTGGCTATGAAGTGTATTTTGATCAAATGGATTCTATAAAAATTGGAGACACTTTAGATAAAATATATGCAGCTTTTGAAACTGAAGAAGCTGGAAGCGCAGTTAAACTCAAAAAATTCATAAAAAAAGCGGAAAACAACTACAATATTGCCATTAAAGACCTTGTTTACAGACCTGGAATTTCACCTCTAGAACTAGTAACTCCAGATACCGTTAAAAAGGTTGGTTACTTTTTAAGTACAATTAAAAAAGAAGTTACCAGGGAATTCAAAAATGCAAGGTTGGCACAAATACTTCAATTTCCAGTACTTTTCTTAGGAGCTAAACCAAGTAATACTCCCGCCTTCTATAATTTTATGAATTTTGCAGATTTTGGATTGGGCACCTGGCATCCAGATAAAGGGATGTATAGTGTTGTCGAAGGGATGGTCAAAATGGCAAAAGAACTTGGTGTTCAATTCAATACAAGTCAAACCGTTGAAAAAATCTGTGTAGAAAAAGGAGAAGCTGTTGGAGTTATCGCAAATGGGATTCGAATAAAAGCTGATGTTGTGGTAAGTGGAGCTGACTATAACCATTCTGAATCTCTTCTAGATGAGAATGAAAGAGGTTATTCTGATGCTTATTGGGACAAAAAAGTATTTGCTCCCTCTTCACTCTTATTCTTCATCGGATTAGACAAGAAGGTGAAAAACGTATCTCATCATACGTTATTTTTTGATGTAGACTTTGAAGAACACGCCAAAAGCATATACGATACACCAGAATGGCCTAAAGACCCTTTATTTTACGGGAATTTCCCTTCATTAACTGATAGCTCTATGGCGCCTGAAGGCAAAGAAGCATGTTTCTTATTAATACCTATCGGTCCTGGAATTAAGGATACTGAAGAAATGAGAACAAAATATTTCAATATTGTAATTGATCGTTTAGAGCACCTAACAAAACAATCCATAAGGGATGCTATTTTATTTAAAGAATCTTTTTGTGTAAATGATTTTGTGAGCGAATATAATTCTTACAAAGGAAATGCTTACGGAATGGCCAACACGCTTATGCAAACGGCTTTTTTACGTCCAAAATTAAAAAGTAAAAAGGTGAAAAACTTGTTCTTTACTGGTCAGTTAACGGTTCCTGGACCGGGAGTTCCACCGGCTCTGATTTCGGGGAAGCTTGTAGCCAGCTTGGTCGACTAAACCACCACCAGACAATTGTAATTTCTGATTCTATTTCTTCAATTACTTTATTCAACACTTTAATGTTTTCTTGAATATTAGTGTCGTAATCTCCTAACTGATCTCTTATTTGCAACCACAATTCTATTCTTTTAAATAAGTTATATTTAATAAAATAATCACTTTGAATATACTTTCTATTCTTAACCCAGAAATCAGTTGACTCAACATCAATTTCTTTTAAATCAAAAACCCATTGATGTCCCAAACGATATGAAAAATCATCTATAAAGCCTTTTTCCTCCTTATCCGTATTTGTAATTAGGTATTTTAAATCAGTTCCATCATAATTATTATTAACCAACCTTCCAATGTCAGAACCTAAGAATCTAAAGGTTCCATCTAACTTTATGGCGTCATATACTACTCTAGGAGGGTTAAACGCATCGCGATTGGTATAATAAGTCATTGGAGAATAATGAAACTCTTGATCTGGCTCCCAATTTATAAAAACACTATCGATGTCTTGATCCCATCGGTCGTATTGCTCCTGATACATTTCTGTAACCCATTCATTCTGGTCTATATATTCTAGCGTATATTGGTGCATATCGACTAATTCATCTCGAAGCCCCTTGAGGTTATCCAAATTAGATTCACGGTCACCAAATTCCTCACCTTGTTGTTCTACAGAAAAAGAAACCAATACCCCAAAAAATACAATTAAGAATTCTACGAAACCTTTTTTAAATCGATCGAAAAAATCTTGATATGAGAAACGGTCACCCAAAGTTATTAGCCTTAACCACCAACTTAGTTTTTCTCTTTCTATTGAATCATCCTCTTCCATATGTAAAAATAGTATGGTAAAGCTAATAATAAATTGGGGAACTATTCTTCTAAAGTGGTAAAAGGCTTCGAAATAGCAAAAATTTCTTGAATAAGTTCAATCAAAAATGACTCATAAGAGGTCATTATTTCTTGATTAACTCCTTGAATATAATTTTTATTGTCTTCGAATTTCATGCCAAAAGGAAGCACATAACTTTGCGTATTTTTGAAACTAATGATTCCTGCAATCAACTCTTGCTCTGTTTTCAATAAGTCTTTTTCTGCATGAGAATAAAGTAAAATCTGGAAAAGTGCTCGACGCTTTTCATCTCCTTTTAAAGAATTCCAATCCACTATTTTAAGTTTAGCAGGGTCTATTTTCCCTGACTTATAATCAACTATTCTTAAAACTCCATTATATCGATCTACACGGTCAATAGACCCTGTCAGAACAACTTCACCCACTCCTGGAACTTCAAGGGTGTAATTAAACTTTTTCTCTAGAGCAACTATTGTAAGGCTATTGCCATCCAATAATTTTTCATTTTCTACTTTAAGTATATTAAGAATGGATTGCTCTAGCGCAAATAACATAAGCCTACTTTTACCAGAAACAACTTCATCTCCACCAAAAATAGATCGGTAATGTTCTAATAGAACCGCAGGAGTTTTCTTTTTTAAGTCGCTGTAATCAGATGCTTTTAAAGGTTTGTTTAAATAGGGTTCATAAAGGCGCTTAAGAGCTTTATGCGCTATAACACCTCCCACCATCGGAGAAAGTGCATTATTGAGGGCTTGTGAGCTTGAAACTCCAAGAATTTTTTCGATATAAAATTTTAATGGATCTATTAAATAAGCACCTAAATAAGAAGCCGAAAAACCTTCCTTAGCTTTACTGTGTAAAATATCTAAAACTTCTGGTGTTTTCTGAACTACTAATTTATTTAGGATGGTTTTCTTAGTAGAAGCGGACTCAAAGTGTTCCGTGACTTTATGTTGATCTAATCCCAGAAAACGTAATTGATGAATAAATCGACTAGGTTCACCCGAATTCAATCCGTCGCTTTCCGTATTATAGAGCAACGTAATGTTGGTCGCGCGTTGAATTAATCTATAAAAATGATAGGTGTAGATGGCGTCATTATCTAGGAACGTAGGAAGCCCAATCGTTTTTTTTATTGCAAATGGAAAAACACTTTGAGAAGACCTTCCTTTAGGGAGAATGCCTTCGTTCAAATTTGTAAGTATTATTGTGTCAAAATCAAGCACACGAGTTTCTAACATCCCCATAATCTGTAACCCCCCCTTAGGGTTACCTTTATAGTCTACAGTCAAAGTTTGGATTAATTCATTCCATAAATAATGAATTCCACGCATTGTATCTATGGATTCAATGGCTTTTCCCATATTAAGTAACTGTTGAATCAATTCTTGAATTAGTGTTAAAAATGTAGGGTAAAGTATATACTCTGGAGCATCTTTTTTCTTTAATTGTTCTTGTATTGCAATAGTAAAATCAAGTATGCGCTGTACAAAGTTTTTTACAGAATCAAAGGGAGAAAAAATCAAAATGCCGACAGGGTGCTCTAATATGAATTGAAGCTCTTTTGGGCCAAGAAACGTTTTATTTGATTCTGATAATTTTTTTAAAAATTCGGAACCTTCTTTTGAGTTTAAATTCAACGCCTCATTAATCCAATCAAAGCTTATAACTCTTAAAAAATCAGAATACGAATAACCAAATGCAATTGATTTCAAATGCATCTCAAAAAAGTGATTAAAAAAAGACGCCACTCCTGTATTTAAAAGAGGGTATCCCATAGTAACATTCCACTGATCAATTTGCTCTGGAAGTCCTGACAAAACTGGTATTAAAATCGATTCATTCCCCAAAATCAAAGCAGTTTTAGAGAGCGTTTTTAAATCCTTAGATTTGTTTTTTATAATTGAAGCAGCGTATTTAGCTTGCCCTATATTCTTGGGAATTCCAACTATTTTAATGTCTTTAGGCTTCTCAAAATTAGATGGAAATTTCATTTTACCCTTTTGACGGTAGTAGTTCCATTCTTTGTGATGTCTTTGAATAAATCTACCTGCAGCATGCTGTAAGTCACTGTAAAAATATTGATCAATATCCCAAAGCACAATTGCCCTCTCGGCCTCTAAGAAAGCCTGAAGCAAGTTCGATTCGGCTGTGTTTAGCGCATTGAACCCTATGAAATAATGAGTTTTATTTGTGTTTTGTAAATATATTTCAACCGAATCGACTGCCTCTCGATAAAGCATTCCCAATGTCCCAAATCCTTTAGAATAAAGTGAGTGCTTATGACATTCAAAATATTTCGTAAGTGAATTCCAAAAGTGTTGCTTCTTTTTATAAGTCGAGTCATCTTCTAAAAGTGTTTCTAAAGCATAATAAGAACTTAAGTTTTCAAAAGCACTTGTAACGTCAACTAGGTAAGCATCTAAATCTGAAAAATCTTTTAAAAGTGGTGGTGCCCATTGAATAAATTCTTCAAATGAATCTGTAAATTCTTTGGGAGTGTTTGAAAAATAAATTTCATAAAACTCGACAAGTGCAGTTGTGGAGGCAACGAGTTTTAGGGATGAGATTTCCTGGATAAACTCTTTAATACTGTAGATCTTTGGAGACAAAATCGGATTACTCAATTGATTAACGAGAGCTTCTTTAAAGAAAATACCCGCCCTTCTGCTTGGAAAAACAATTACTAAATCTTCCAAATCTGGATGATTGGTTATAATTTCCGAAACGCTTTCCTCTAAAAATGTTTTCACGTTTAAAAATAAAAAACTTAATTTAAATTGTTGCCAATTAATTAAAAATTGCCAAAAAAAAAGCCTTGCATCTGCAAGGCTTTTTTAATTTATTTAAAGGTTCTAGTTTTTACCTACGGCAAACTGAACTCTTCTATTACTTTTTCTTCCGGCAGCACGGTTATTATCTTTTATCGGGTTGGCTTCACCAAGACCTATAGTTGATATTCTGCTACCATCTGCACCTAGAGCAGTTAATGCATCTTTAACAGAAGCTGCACGCTCTTCAGATAGTTTTTGATTATATCCTTTACTCCCATCGCTTGAAGCATGACCTTCAACTACAACTTGACTTTTAGGGTAACTGTCTAAAATTGTTTTGATTCTAGATAATACAATCTGTGATTCTCCATCTAAAAGATCAAAGCTTTCAGCTTTAAAACGGATCATTAAACTTTCTTTGTTTAATTCTGCAATTATTGAGTCCGGAATAACAGGACAGCCATTGTTAGATGCTGGACCTGCAAGTTGAGGACAAGCGTCATCTTTATTTGGAATACCATCTAAATCAGCATCAGGCCAAGGACAACCGTTATTTGCAGTTGGACCAGCTCCTGTGGGACAAGAATCGTCTTTATCATTGATGCCATCTCCATCAGAATCAGGACATCCGTTCATTGCTGCTGAACCTGCAAGTTGAGGACAAGCGTCTTCTAAATCAGAAAGCCCGTCTCCATCAGAATCAGGACAACCATTCATTTCAATAGACCCTGCTGCTTCTGGGCAGGCATCATCTCTATCGGCGATACCATCTCCATCAGTATCAGGACATCCACCAAATTCCGGTAAACCTGCAACCTCCGGACATTCGTCAAACTGATCGTATACACCATCTCCGTCCGTGTCAACTCCACCAAATTTAATCGATACACCAAAAATATGTTGGAAATGTTTAATTCCTTCTGGAGCAAAAGTATGTTTATAAGCTGTTTGATATGTAAGACCTAAGTTGTCGTTAATCCAATAATTTAAACCAGCTCCAAAATTAAATGAAGGGCTTCCTTCATCTCCATTCCAAGTGTAACCTCCACCAAACTCTGTGAAAGGCTCCCATGTTGAACTAGCATCTGTTAATGAATATCGAACAGTAGCATCAAGTGATTTATAAATAAATTCACTGGTCTCTATATCACCAACCTTGGTGATGCTGTTTAAAGAAAGACGAGAACCAATTGAAAAGTTATCAGATAAGTATCCACTCAAGCTTATTGTTGTAATTGCTGGGATCATATTCCAGTGATCTTCTGTATTAAAAAATTCACTGAACCATTTCCCTTGAACGCCATAAGTGTCTATTGAACTAGCATTAGTTGGGTAAGCATCTACAGAATTAACTCCAAGTGTTACAACCCATGGATTATTAGCGTCTTGAGCGTTAGCATTTGAAAAAACGAATGTTAGAGCACAAATGATTAAAATTTGTTTGATAGATTTCATTTATAATTTATTTAGTTTATATCTTATTCTAAATGCAAAAATAACAGTATTCATCGAGTATTCAAAAATTTAAAGCTTGTTTTTTGTCAATTTTAAACATTTTTTTTTTGATGATGTGTTTTTTTAAACATGTTAACTTAAAACAACCTCTACCTCCTTTTTTTCTTGAATATAAACCAAGTAGCTTTTAATTTTTTTACCACTAAATACTTGACCGATTATCTTTTTGTAATGCTCAATCTGATCTTGATCTGCTTCTTTGGATTTTCCTGTTTTATAGTCTATCAAAATCATTTCATCTCGGTTTTCCATTAAGCGATCAGGGCGTATGTTTTCTTCATTTGGAATTAAAATATCACGCTCATTCCAAACCTTGTATTCATTTTTAAAAAAAGAATTTAAACTAGGATGATTAATAACTTTTAAAAGAAGTTTTTTTATTAAGTCAACTGAATTTTCATTTATTCTGCCCAGTGAAAATGCTTCTTCAAGAACCCAATCTAAATCCTCTGATGTCTCTATTTTAGCTAAAAGATCATGAATTAGAATACCCCAAATTTTTGGAGAATTAATTTTAGACTGAGGCTGATTATATGCCTGAATCATCAAACTATTTTGCCACTTTTTTGAATTTATTTCAATTGGAAAAACTTTAAGTTCTCGTGACTCATCCTCTCTTTTGATCAAAGGTCGTTTATGACCTTGCACATAAGTCCTAGACTCATCTACGTTATTAATTTTTAAAAAATTTTGAATTAGACCAGGATATGAATCTTGAGTTTGTGTGTTTTTACCAGCAGTAGGCTTGAGGTTTGAAATCAAAATTAATTGCTCAACAGGACGTGTCATAGCAACATACAAAACATTTAAAGCATCCAGTTCATTTGCTTCTTGAATTTGATTAAATAAAGCTTCTCCAGCTTCGCCATAATCCACTATTTTTTTAGAATAAGGAATCCACCCTTTACTCAAATTCTCCCCGAACCATTCTGTTGTGTTTAGCCAAACTTGAGTTCTATGGCTTCCTTGAATTGGATCATCTAAAAAAGGAAGAATAACCACAGGAAATTCCAAGCCTTTGGCTTTGTGAATAGTGAGTATTTGAATTGCATTTAATCCTTTAGGAGTTGCAACATACAGAGAATCACCTTGCTGATTCCAATGCATCAAAAAACTCATGAGATCGTTGTGTTTTTGTTGACTAAACTCAAACAGGTGATCTAAAAAAGTTTGGAGATGTGCATCCATTACAGCACTTAATTCGAAAGCGTAAAATGCAGCTTCAACAGCTTCGTAAAGAGGAAGTGTTTTGAATTTTAAAAAATTAAAATTTATTCCATATTTGTCAAATATTTTTTGAAGTGGAAGTTTCAAATGTTCTGAAACAAACGTATGGTAAGCTTCTTCTTTGTTAAAAGATGCTTTGAAGAATTCTACAACCAAGAGTTTTTCTTCCAAATTATTTTCATACAGAGCAAGTTGAAGCAAAGCAACAAGAAATTGAACCTCTTTTGAATGTGATAAATTAAGAGATTCGGAAGACAAAAAAGGAATTTTTTGAAGCACTAAAAATTCACATATTGATGAAGCTTGTGCTTTTGTTCTTACTAAAACAGCAATTTCGTTAGGCTCAAAACCTTGTTCTAATGCAGAACTAATTGAATCATATGTTTTTTGAACATGGGTGTTTAATGCTTCTAGGCTATCCTTTTCATGAAATTGATCTATTTCTACATACCCAATTGAAGGGTTTTTGATGTTTTGGTGATAACCTTTCTTAAATAAATTTTTATTTATTGTTCCATGAATATGTGGAAGTATACTTTCAAAAAAAACATTGTTGAATTTAACTATAGTATGAAAACTGCGATGATTCTTTTTAAGCTGTTTGGTGTCAGCTGGAACTTGGAACGGAATTTCTCCTTTTAAAAGAGCAAGAAATTGCTCAACATGTCCGCCTCTCCATCGATATATTGATTGTTTAGGGTCTCCTACTACTAATAGTGACCCAACATTGCCCTGCTCATCTAATCCTTCAAGTGGCTCCTTAATTAAGGGTATCAAATTTGACCACTGCAACCTAGAGGTGTCTTGAAATTCATCTAAAAAGTAATAGCGATAATGCTCTCCCAAGCGTTCATAAATATAAGGTGAAGCCTGGTGGAGTATTTCTTTAGAAATGCGCTCATTAAAAGTTGCAAGCAATACCTTATTGCTTTCTTTCTGATATAACTCAAGCTCTGTGGCTAATATTTTTATTAAACTCATAGGGATCCACTGCTTAAAAATATCATTTGCTAATGAAAATTGATGATATAACTCTTTTGCTTTATGAAATGCTGAACTAAGAGTGGGAAGAATTTGATCTATACTACTTGCCTTTGATGGATCTAATTTAGTGGTATATATTTTTTGCTTAAGGTCTAGGTTTTTTTCGAGCTGATTTTTATATAGATCTTTAAAATCTAACCTTTTAAGTTTTTCAAAATGATTAAATAATGTGCCTCGAGCAAAATCATCTTTTGTAATTCCATTACTTTGAATTAAACTCAAAACCTCAACAGCAATTAAATTTATACTTTCTTTAGTTGATCTAAGTAATGACTCTAAAAATTTATGTTGGCGGTTAAAAGAAGATCTCGATTGCAAAAGAAAGTCTTGCATTGGAATACGATCATTTTCATTTAAAAGTAGCTCTGCAATACTCAAGAGATTTTTACTTATGTCCCAACTCAGCTGATCATTAAATTTATGTAATGTAAATAACTCTAATAACCTGGTTATCTCTTTATCTAAACCTGCTTTTTTAACCACCCGGTCAACAACTTCAGTTAACATTTGTTTTTGTTGAATCTCTACTTCAAATGAATGTGAAAGTCCCAAATCACGAGCAAAACTCCTGATTACCCTATAGGTAAAACGATCTAGAGTGACTATTTCAAAAGCTGCATAATCATGTAAAATTATCTTCAAAGCTTGCTGCGATCGATATTGCAATTCATTCAAAGAAAATAGTAATTCCTCACAAATCTCATGAGCCATGTCAGGTATCTGATCCTCGCTCTTTATTCCCGAAAACTGATTTAAAGTTTTTAAAATTCTAGATTTCATTTCAAAAACCGCCTTATTAGTAAAAGTAAGAGCAATCATTTTTCGATATGCATCGGCATTAGGCTCAGAAAGTAGCGTTTTTAAAAAATGGAAAACCAAGGTATAGGTCTTACCTGACCCCGCAGAGGCGCTGATGATGTTTATTGGAGTGATATTATGCTTCATAAGATTATGCTATAAATGTAAAGATTCTTTAAGTTTGTATAATAATCTTTAAAAAAAAAAAAATGGCTTTCGAACTACCTAAACTTTCCTATGCATACGACGCACTAGAACCGCATATAGATGCAAGAACCATGGAAATTCATCATGGAAAACATCATAATGGATATACTACTAACCTGAACAATGCTATTTCTGGCTCAGATCTAGAGGAACATTCTATAGAATCAATTCTTACTTCACTGGACCTTGATAACGGAGCAGTTCGAAATAATGGAGGTGGGTTTTACAACCACCGTTTATTTTGGAACGTAATGAGTCCGAACGGAGGAGGAACTCCATCTGGAGCTCTTGCTGAAGCTATTAATGCTGCTTTTGGCTCTTTTGAGGGTTTTAAAGATACTTTTGCTAAAGCTGCAGCTACTCGATTTGGATCTGGATGGGCATGGCTATGTGTTCATAAAGGAGGTGCACTTGATGTTTGCTCTACTCCAAATCAAGACAATCCCCTAATGCCTGGTATTGGATGTGATGGATTTCCTGTTCTTGGGATAGATGTTTGGGAGCATGCTTATTACTTAAATTATCAAAATAGAAGACCTGATTATATTCAGGCTTTTTTCAATGTAGTTGATTGGAATAAGGTGAGTGAGTTTTACACAGAAAACGTTTAAATTAAGAACCATCTTTTAATAAAAAAGAGGGCTTTTGGCTCTCTTCTTTATCAAAAAAAGTCAATGATAATAAGGGTTAAGGCTTATGTAAAATAAAAAAGGAGGAATGAATTCCTCCTTTTTTGCCCCAAATCTTACCATGAACTTAACCTACTTATGTTCTGGTAATGTAAAAATGCAATTTTCTTTCCAACCGTTACAATAAAATAGACAAAATTCGTTTTTATCGGTCAAACGACTAATACGCTCGTTCTGACTTTCCTTCATAAAAATTGATGAATGCACGATTAACTACTCGATTCCCTCCTGGAGTTGGATAATTTCCAGTAAAATACCAATCTCCACTACTTTCGGGACAAGCAGCATGTAAATTGTCAATCCCTTGATAAATAATTTTAATCTCAGCTTTAAAATTAGGAGTGGCTAAAAGGAATGCGATTTTATCTGAAATCTCTTCAACGTTAAAAGGCTGATACAATGCACGAACGTGATTTGAAACCTCTTCTCCATAAACTTCTTTTGATGCTTTACACTTCTCATATATAGAATCTAAAGAAGCTTGTAATGTTCCGCGATCTTTGTGAAGAGCAATTGCGGCTTGAAAAGCAATAAAATCCTCTAGTTTTGCCATATCGATTCCATAACAATCTGGATATCTTATTTGAGGTGCGCTAGAAACTATAATAATTTTTTTTGGCCCTAAACGGTCAAGCATCGTAAGTATACTTTGCTTCAAAGTTGTCCCCCGAACAATACTGTCGTCTATAATAACCAAGTTGTCGGTAGGTTTAACTACTCCATATGTTATGTCATAGATATGAGCAACTAAATCATCTCTACTTGAATCTGATGTTATAAAAGTTCTAAGCTTAGCATCTTTAATTGCTATTTTTTCTATTCTAGGACTTAACTTTAATAATTCTAAGATTCGTTCCCGATCAATTGTAGTTTTATTAATTTCTTTTAAAATTTGGTTTTTTAAATGATTCTGAGCTTCCCCTATCAAACCATAAAAAGAGGTTTCTGCCGTATTGGGTATGTATGAAAACACTGTGTTTTCAATATCATTATTAATGTTCTCTAATATTTTAGGAAAAAGTAGTTTACCTAACTCTTTACGTTCCTTATACACAGAAGCATCGCTACCTCTAGAAAAATAAATCCGTTCAAAGGAACAGGATCTTTTTTCAAGAGGTTCTAAAACCTGCTCAATTGATGTTTCACCTGACTTCTTAACGATGATAGCGCTCCCTGGAGTTAATTCTTTAATTTCTTCAAGAGGCACATTAAAAACCGTTTGAATAACTGGCCGTTCTGAAGCAACAACAACAATTTCATCATCTTCGTAAAAGAAGGCCGGTCGAATACCTGCTGGGTCTCTTAAAACAAAAGCATCTCCATGCCCAAGCATTCCAGCCATTGCATAACCACCATCCCAATTCTTAGCTGCTTTTCTTAGTATTTTAGAAATATTTAAACGCTCTGCAATTAAAGGCGAAGCTTGAAATTTATTATATCCTTCCTTTCTTAGTTTCTTGTATATTTTAGCAACTGCATCATCTAAGAAGTGACCTATTTTCTCCATCACAGTGATCGTGTCAGCTCGTTCTTTAGGATGTTGACCAAGAGAAATAAGGTTGTCAAAAAGTTCATTTACATTAGTCATATTGAAATTTCCTGCAACAATCAGATTTCTATGCATCCAATTATTTTGTCTCAAAAATGGATGTACACTTTCGATTCCATTATTTCCAAATGTTCCGTAACGAACATGTCCTAACATAAGTTCCCCTAGATAAGGAGCTTTTTGTTTTAAGAGGGAGGTGTTTTGTTGTATCGAAGGGTCTTCTTCAATCGCTTCTTGAATTCTAGAACTTATTTGATTGAAAATATCTTGAATGGGTTGTTTTTCACAAGAACGCACCCTACTGATGTATCGATCACCAGGCTCCATATCAAACTTTATACTGGCAAAACCTGCACCGTCTTGACCTCGATTATGCTGTTTCTCCATCATCAAATACATCTTATTAATTCCAAATAAGGATGTACCATACTTATCTTGATAAAATGATAGTGGTTTTTTGAGTCGTAATAAGGCTATTCCGCACTCGTGTTTGATGGCATCACTCATATGTTTTTTTGTTTATCATTCCACTCAAAACTTGTAAGACTTTTGAATTTTTCGATTCGATCATTGATTGCTTTCGAAGTTACAGCCAAAAGAGCTTTTACACCAAATTGTTCTACAGTAAAAGAAGCTAAAACAGAACCATAAATGATTCCTGATTTTAAGGTTTCAAAATTAATAGCGTCGGTGTTAGCAAGGATTCCTGAAATACCTCCAGCAAAACTGTCTCCTGCTCCTGTTGGATCAATAACTTGATCTAATGGAAATGCTGGTGCGATAAATATTTTCCCGTCTCCAAAAAGCATGGCCCCATGTTCTCCTTTTTTAATGATAACATACTTTGGACCCATTGTGTGAATTTTCTCGGCAGCCTTAACTAAAGAATGTTCTTCAGACAATTGCCTTGCCTCTTCATCATTTATGGTAATTAGATCTGCTTTTGCAATCACTTCATCTAGCGTTGATCTAAAATTATCCATCCAAAAATTCATAGTATCTAGCACTACAAATTTGGGTTTACCTTCCATCTGATTTAAAGCGGATAGCTGAACTCGTGGATGAAGATTCCCAATCATCATTACTTCTGCACTTTTATAAGATAAAGGGACTATAGGATTGAAATTTTCAAGAACATTTAATTGTGTATCTATAGTTGTACGCATATTCATGTTGTCATGATAACGTCCACTCCAAAAAAAAGATTTCCCATCAGGAACCAGTTCAACTCCAGAAATATCTACATCTAAATCTTGTAAAATTTTAAGATCACTCTCCTCAAAATCAGCTCCAATAACAGAAACTAACCCACAATCAACATCAAACTTTGAGCTAGCAAGAGCTATATAAGTTGCCGCGCCGCCAAGTATTCTATTAACTTTATCGAAAGGTGTTTCGATGGCATCATAGGCCATGGTCCCTACAACAAGTAATTTGTTCTTCATAAGGCAAAGATAAAACTTCTTTTGAGCTTCTGTAGTCCAAAAAAGACTTTAGTGCTGTTTCTTACTCTCATTTTCAAAAAATACATCTTTCTCTTTAGTTCCATTTTTTGCAGCATTAACCGCCAAGCTATCACAACGCTCGTTTTGTGGGTGATCATTATGTCCTTTTACCCATTGAAACTTAACATTGTGTTGTTCGTAAATAGTTAAAAACCTTTTCCATAAGTCAGGATTTTTCTTGCCTTTAAAGTTTTTGGCCTTCCAGCCATAGACCCATTTTTTTTCAACGGAATCAATAACATACTTGGAGTCTGAAAACACCACTACATTTAGAGGTTGTTCTTTGAGTTTTTCCAGGGCTACAATTACCCCTAAGAGTTCCATTCTGTTATTTGTAGTAAAAGCATATCCCTGAGCGTACTCTTTATAATAATTTTGGCCAACCAATTCTATAATGATACCATATCCTCCAGGCCCTGGATTACCTAATGCCGAACCATCCGTGTAAATATGAATTTGAGCTTTTTGCACGCGGCTATTTGTTTAAAATTTGATTTATAACTTCTGGAAAGTGCTTGTGTTCTAGTTTATGAATCTTTTGGGCAATACTGTCTGGGTCATCGTTAGAATCTATTCCAACTTGAGCTTGAAAAATAATTCCACCTTCATCATAATTTTCATTAACATAATGAATTGTTATACCTGTATGCGAGTCTCCAGAATCTTTTACTGCCTGATGCACATGTTTACCGAACATTCCTTTACCTCCATGTTTTGGGAGTAAAGCCGGGTGAATATTTATGATTTTATTTGGAAACAACTGAATAAGTTTTTTTGGTATTTTTAATAAAAACCCTGCCAAAACAATCAAATCTGGCTTTAAGTCGTTTAAGTAATTTACGATTTCATTAGATTCAAAATAGCTTTTATTCAGCCATACACAGGGAACATCAAAAGATTTAGCACGTTCAAAAACTCCCGCTTCACGTTTATTCGAGATAACACATGAAACATCAGCTACAGAAGAAACTTTGAAGTAGCGCATGATCTCTTCGGCATTGGAGCCGTTTCCAGAAGCTAGGATTATTATTTTTTTTGCCATGTCAATAAAAAAACAAAATAACGCATAATCCCTTAACCAGAAAAGAAAACAGACCGCTACCTGAAAAAAAGAGTTAAAAAAAAACCAATTTAGTTCAGTAAAATGACGTATTCCTTTAAAGTTTTTTATTTTTGCGTATTAAACAAAATTTAAAACAAATTTATTATGTCAGACATTTCATCAAGAGTTAAAGCTATTATTGTAGATAAACTAGGCGTTGACGAAAACGAAGTAGTTACTGAAGCAAGCTTTACAAATGATTTAGGTGCAGATTCATTAGATACTGTAGAGCTAATTATGGAATTTGAAAAGGAATTTGATATCCAAATCCCAGATGACCAAGCAGAAAACATCGCAACTGTTGGTCAAGCTATTCAATACATCGAGCAAGCCTCGTAAAACTTTAAAATTTATGACTCCAAGACGAGTAGTTATTACCGGATTGGGGGCATTAACACCTATCGGAAACACCCTTTCTGAGTTTTGGGAAGGACTTGTTTCTGGTAAAAGCGGTGCCGCCCCTATAACTTATTTTGATGCTTCTGAATTCAAAACGAAATTTGCCTGTGAATTAAAAAACTTTAATGTTCTTGATTTTATGGATCGAAAAGAGGCAAGAAAACAAGATCGTTTTACTCAATATGCACTTGTTTCAACTCAAGAGGCAATTGAAGACTCTTGCCTTCCTCTTGACACTGTTGATAAAAATCGAATTGGTGTTATTTGGGGCGCTGGAATAGGAGGGCTAGAAACCTTCCAAAATGAAGTTCTAAATTTCGCTGACAACGATAAAAAACCAAAGTTTAATCCTTTTTTTATCCCTAAAATGATTCCAGACATTGCTCCGGGAATGATTTCAATCAAATATGGTTTTAGAGGCCCAAATTTTGCAACAGTATCTGCATGCGCTTCTTCTTCAAACGCATTAATAGATTCACTAAACTACATACGTCTAAATCATGCAGACGTAATGGTCACTGGAGGTTCAGAAGCTGGGGTTACTTATGCTGGAATTGGTGGCTTTAATGCCATGCGTGCATTATCAACTAGAAACGATGATCCGCAAACTGCATCGCGTCCTTTTGACAAGGATCGAGATGGGTTTGTATTAGGGGAAGGTTCCGGAACTTTAATATTAGAAGAATACGAGCACGCTAAAGCGCGTGGTGCAAAAATATATGCTGAAATTGTTGGTGGAGGACTTTCAGCAGACGCACATCACATGACTGCACCACATCCAGAAGGAATTGGAGCTCGAAATGTTATGCTTAATTGTTTACGAGACGCCAATCTCAAACCAGATGATGTAGATGTTATTAATATGCATGGAACTTCAACTGGCCTTGGAGACCTTGCGGAATCTAAAGCTATCAAAGAAGTTTTTGGAGAGCACTTATATTCAATGAATGTAAACTCTACAAAATCAATGACGGGACATTTACTCGGTGCTGCTGGAGCAATTGAAGCTATTGCATCGGTTATGAGTATTCAAAAAAATATAGTTCCCCCTACAATTAATCTTCACACTCAAGATAAAGCGATTGATCCAAAAATCAATTTTACGTTTGGAACCGCTCAGAAAAGAGAGGTAAAAGTAGCTTTATCTAACACTTTTGGTTTTGGAGGGCACAATGCTTGTGTAATATTCAGAGAAATTTCTTAATTTGGAATGTGAAATTTATTCCAAAACTATGGTCTAAAAAACTGGTAGACCAAAAACTCTTTGACAATCTTAAAAATCTTTTGGGCTTTATGCCGTATAACAAAAGTATTTACAGGGCTGCATTCACTCATCGTTCAATGAATCTTAGGAATACCGAAGGGGAACCTATGAATTTTGAACGTCTTGAATATCTCGGAGATTCTATTCTTAGTACAATTGTTGCTCGATACTTATTTGAAGTTCTTCCGGACGCCAATGAAGGAAAGCTGACCCTAATGAAATCTAAAATAGTAAGCAGAGAAAAATTAAACCGTATTGGTAAAGAAATGAAACTTCTTGACCTGCTCGTGTTTAAAGGTAAGAAAAATAATTTTGGAGACGACATCTACGGGAACATATTGGAAGCATTAATAGGAGCTATTTTTATTGACAAAGGTTATGAAAAATGTAAATCTATTTTAGAGAAAATATTCTTCAAACCGTACGTTGAACTTGAAACAATTGAGAATAAAGTTGTTTCATATAAGAGCTTACTTATTGAATGGAGTCAAAAAGAAAAACAAAACCTCACTTTTGAGACTGAAGCAGATAACGGAAAAGATCCAGAAGTAAATTTTTATTGTAAAATCTTATTGAACAACAAATTAATCACTAAGTCTAGAGATCTTTCTAAAAAAAAGGCAGAAGAAAAAGCTTCAAAAAATGCTGTTAGAGTTTTAAAACTATAAGTTAGAGCAATAACGTTTTCAGAGCAAATTACATTCCTATTAAAACAGACCCGGACTGGGTTTGATTGAAATGACTATCTTTGCATGTTAATGGATTATAAGAAACATCATCTAGAAAAAACAATAGAAGAAGAAGCTTTTTCATTAATTGCTATTCACACATCGATAGAAGATTTTCAGCTAGCGTATTTCATTAACCAAAACTGTTCAACGTTCTTCAAAAGAAATCATGATTTATATTCATCTCATTTAAAAACAAATATTAAGGGAATGATTTGGAAAAACAGTTGGGATGAAGAAAGTCATTGGCACTTATTCACTAATAAGTATGCCAAAAGCAAAAAAAACTCAAATCAGGATTCTGAATTGTTTTTTGAAGAGTCTATTACTATGAAACAATACGTTTTGCCAGAATTTAGACAGGTTAATTATTTTATTAAAAAACCTGAAGACATAGCAAGCGAAAGTTTATTAAACAAAATTAAGAATATGTCAGAAATACAATTTGCTTACAGTATTTCGGAAGAGAACATAAAATCACACAAAAACATAATTTTTGACTAATGCTATTACATAAAAAAACAAAAATAGTTGCAACACTAGGGCCAGCTTCGGAAAGCGAAGAGGTTTTAGAACAAATGATACTTGCAGGAACCAATGTGTTTCGAATTAATTTTTCTCATGCTGATCATTCTGATGTTGCAAAAAGAATACAAATAATTAGAGAATTAAGTGAGAAGTTAAATCTTCATATTTCTATTCTTGGAGACCTTCAAGGGCCTAAACTAAGGTTAGGTGTTATTGAAGAAGGAGCTTTTGTTAATCCTGGAGACTTGGTCGATTTTAATACCTCTGCTCCATTTCAAGGGAACGCAAAATCTGCCTACATGACATACAAACGTTTTCCTTTAGATGTAAATCTTGGAGAACGCATATTATTAGATGATGGGAAACTCATTTTTGAAGTTGTCTCATCTGACAGAAAAGAACTTGTTACCGCAAAAGTAATTCAAGGAGGTCCTTTCAAGTCAAAAAAAGGAGTTAATCTTCCAAATACAAATGTATCTCTACCGGCTTTAACAAAAAAAGATATTGATGATGCTATTTTTGCAATTGAGCAAAAGGTAGACTGGATTGCTCTTTCGTTTGTTCGTAATAGCGAAGATTTGATTGAACTTCAAGATTTAATCAAAAAGCACTCCGAACATAAAATTCCAATCATAGCAAAAATAGAAAAGCCTGAAGCCATTGAAAACATAGACAAAATCATTGCATATTGTGATGGCCTTATGGTTGCTCGGGGAGATTTAGGAGTTGAAGTTCCAGCTGCAGAGGTTCCTTTGATTCAAAAGAATTTAGTTTTAAAAGCTAAAAAAGCTCGTATTCCAGTAATTATTGCAACTCAAATGATGGAGACAATGATTGACAGTTTAACACCAACAAGAGCAGAAGTAAATGATGTTGCAAATTCTGTAATGGACGGTGCAGATGCTGTGATGCTTTCGGGAGAAACATCTGTTGGAGAATATCCTGTTCAAGTCATAGAAACGATGACATCGATCCTCAAGAGTGTTGAGAATTCGCCCTTAATAAGAGTCCCTCAAAGTCCTCCAAACATAAGAACACCAAGATTTATAACTAAATCTGTTTGTTATCATGCAGCAAATATGGCTAATGAAATAAATGCTAAAGCGATTTGCACTCTAACTAACAGTGGTTATACTGCTTTTCAGATTTCTGCATGGAGACCCTCAGCAGCAGTTTTAGTGTTTACTTCGAACAAACGCATCTTATCACAACTAAATTTACTTTGGGGTGTAAAAGCCTTCTATTATAATCGGTTTGAAAGTACTGATAATACAGTAGAAGAGGTAAACAAAATTGCAGAAAAAGAAGGGTATGTGAAAAAAGGAGACATGTTAATCAACTTAGCCGCAATGCCCATCATTGATCAAGGTATGGTTAATACATTACGGGTTTCTTTAATCTAAAAGGGCAAGCTTAGTTGAACTTCCATTTTGTCGGTTTCAATATTCGATTTCTTTTTGGAAGGGGTATTAAGATTAGAAATAGTGATTCCTATTAGGCGAACAGAATTTTGTAGTTTTTCTTGATACATTAATTGAAGTGTATGTTCAATGAGCATGCTTTTATCCGAAACAAAAAAAGGAAGTGTCTTACTTCTTGTTTGTTGAATAAAATCAGAGTATTTAATTTTAAGAGTAATTGTTTTACCTGAATATTTGTATCGTTTAATTCTTTTATCTAGTTTTTCTGCTATCTCTTTAATTTTTTCAGCAAGATAGATTTCACTGGTTAGATTTTCTTTAAATGTATGTTCAGTACCAATCGATTTTGGTAAACGTATAGGTTCTACAGGACTGGTATGAATTCCTCTAATTACATTAAAATAATAGTCTCCGGACTTACCGAAGTGTTCTATAAGAAATGCTTTTGATTTTTGCTTTAAATCATTGCCAGTAAAAATCCCTAAATGATACATTTTCTTTGCCGTAACTTTTCCAACCCCATGAAATTTTCTTATTTCCAGTGACTCAAGAAACGAAAGCACTTCTTCTGGAGGTACAGTCTTTTGTCCATTTGGCTTATTATAATCACTCGCAATTTTAGCAACAAACTTATTAATAGAAATACCTGCAGAAGCATTTAATCCAGTTTTTGTCTTGATTTTATTTCGGATTTCGGTAGCTAAAAGCGTAGCTGAAATGGCGTTTTTATTGTTTTGAGTAACATCTAAATAAGCCTCGTCTAAGGAAAGAGGTTCAACTAGATTGGTGTATTCCGAAAAAATTACTCGAATTTGATTTGACACTTCTTTGTATCTATCAAATCTAGGCTTAACAAAAATAAGGTCCGGACAATTACGCTTAGCAACAATTCCACTCATTGCACTTCTTACTCCAAACTTTCGCGCTTCATAGCTTGCAGCTGCAACCACACCTCGATCACCTCCTCCACCAACAGCAATGGCTTTGCCTCTTAATGACGGGTCATCTAACTGCTCTACAGAAGTATAAAAAGCATCCATGTCAACATGAATAATCTTTCGAACGTGATTTTCCTGATCCATATGCTAAATTACATATCTTTAATGGGTAATGAAACAATGCTTTTAAATGATAGAAATAGAACGCAAGTTTTTAGTCTTATCGAACCAATACAGAAAAACATCTCATCGGAAAACTAGAATTATCCAAGGATATTTATCAAAAGACCTTGAAAGAACAGTTCGGGTTCGAATTCGAGATGATCAAGGGTTCCTAACTATAAAGGGGATTTCAACTGATGGGGGTTTAAGTCGTTTTGAATGGGAGAAAGAAATTTCGCTTAAAGATGCAAAAGAATTAATGTCAATTTGCCTCCCTGAAATCATAGAAAAGACGCGCTATGAAGTGAATTTTAAAGGCTTTTTATTTGAAATAGATGAATTCGAAGGTGTTTACAAAAACCTTATTGTGGCAGAAGTTGAATTAAAATCTACAAAAGACAAAATAGTTTTCCCAGAATGGATTGGAAAAGAAGTTACTGGTGAAAAAAAATACTATAACTCTCATTTATCTGAAAAGAAATAAAGAATTGAAAAATACAATTAATATATATAATTTTACTTCAAATAATGTGTTTATTTAAATAACAAATTTGGATATAATTAAAAGTGTATTTTCTGTCAACTTTATAGATTTCTGACTCATAAGCTTCATACCATAAGTTCATTCCTTTCGTTTGAGCCTCTCGATGCTCGAAATTATTCTTCCAGTTTTTAATATGATTTAAATACTCCCAAAAACAAATTGTAATTCCAAGCTGCTGTCTAACACTTTTAAAACCTAAAAAAACCTTCTTGAAGTTTGGCTAGAGAATACATTTTTTCGGCCATTTGATCATACTCTTTAGAGTTCTCTTTAAGTTTAGAAGTAAAAATTAAGGCGAAATAAGGAGGAATTACTTCATTCATTTTTATATATTTTGACATCAATTGCTCCTGCTGAATTCATATGTGCTCGATACATCCCTGAGGTGTTGAATTCCATGGCTACATTCCCTTTGGAATCTAGAACAACAACTCCTCCATCGCCACCAAGATCTTTTACTTTTTGCATCACTTGCTTGGAAGCTTCAACAACACTTAGGTTTTTATATTCAACTAAGGCCGCAATATCATGAGCTACTACTGAACGAATAAAAAATTCGCCCCAACCCGTAGCCGAAACTCCACAACTTGCATTATTAGCATAGGTTCCTGCTCCAATAATTGGAGCATCTCCAATTCGATCCCATTTTTTGTTAGTCATTCCTCCTGTTGAAGTTCCTGCGGCTAGATTTCCATTAAGGTCTAAAGCAACACACCCAACAGTTCCTATTCTTTGGTTTCTATAATATTGCATTTCAGAAGTTGTTAAAGCTGTTTGCTTATTAGCTTCTCGGGCTTTAACACGTTTAAGAGCATTAAAGCGTCTTTCTGTAATAAAATAAGATTCTGGAACTGTATCTAAGCCTTCCTCTGCTGCAAACCTGTCTGCTCCAGCTCCAGAAAGCATAACATGGGGGGAGCTGTTCATCACTTTTATTGCAGCACTAATAGGATTCTTAACGTGTTTTACTCCTGCTATTGCTCCTGCATCCAATGTTTTACCATCCATAAATGAAGCGTCTAAAGCAATCGATTCGTCTGCTGTTAATACAGCACCCTTCCCTGAATTAAATAAAGGGGAGTTTTCCATAACATGAATGGTTTGTTCGACTGCATCCTGACTTGTACCTCCAGCTTTTAAAATCGCATGCCCAACAGCTATAGCTTCAGTAAGCTTATCACGGTATGCCTTTTCCATTTCTTCGGACATGTTTTCTTTTAAAATAGTTCCTGCACCACCATGGATAACAATGCCAAAGGTGGTTTTATCAACTTCAACTTTAGAAGAACAACTAACCAAGAAAATTACTGCAAATACTTTTAAAATATGTTTCATATGATCTATGTAAGATAGAAAAACCTTTTTTATTATAAATATTAATGATTGTGGTTTTAGAATAAGTTTTACATTTAGCAAACTAAACAACCAAAAACATGTCAGAATCAATACAAAGCCTACTAAAAAAATTAGACATTGATAAAAATCAATCGGGATGTTCAACTGGAGCTAATTGGTTTGCAAAGGGTACTATCATTGAATCTAAATCTCCTGTGGATGGCTCAATATTAGGAACAGTTCAAGCCGCAACTTTTGAAGATTATGAAAAGGTTTTACAAACTGCTGAAGAGGCTTTTATTAGCTTTAGAAGGATGCCTGCGCCTTTACGTGGAGAATTAGTCCGTCAGTTTGGCAATGCCTTAAGAGGGAAAAAAGAACTTTTGGGTCAATTGGTTTCTTGGGAAATGGGTAAATCACTTCAAGAAGGACTCGGTGAAGTTCAAGAAATGATCGATATCTGTGATTTTGCTGTTGGACTTTCTAGACAATTACAAGGAACAACAATGCATTCCGAAAGACCTAATCACCGCATGTACGAACAATATCACCCACTTGGAATTGTTGGAATCATTTCTGCGTTTAATTTTCCTGTTGCTGTTTGGGCATGGAATACAGCTTTAGCTTGGATTTGCGGGGATGTAACAGTATGGAAACCCAGCGAAAAAACACCTTTGTGTTCTATTGCTTGTCAAAAAATAATTGGCGCGATATTAAAAGAAAATAATTTGCCCGAAGGGATTTCATGTCTCTTGAATGGTGAAGCCGAAGTTGGTCAATGGCTGAGTGAAGATCGAAGAGTTCCATTAATCTCGGCAACTGGATCAACTCGAATGGGTAAAATAGTCGCTCAAAAAGTTGGAGCTCGACTTGGTAAATCATTATTAGAATTAGGCGGGAATAATGCACTTATTATCACACCACATGCAGACCTAAAAACAACACTTTTAGCAGCTGTTTTTGGAGCAGTGGGAACTGCCGGTCAACGATGTACTTCTACTCGAAGGCTTATAATTCATGAATCCATATTTGCTGAAGTACAAGATAAAATCAAAAATGCTTATAAACAATTACGTATTGGAAATCCATTAAAGACCGAGAACCATGTTGGCCCTTTAATAGATAAAGATTCTGTAGCTCAATACAACCAAGCACTAAAAGAAATTACAGCCGAAGGAGGTGAGTGGATTGTTGAAGGAGGTGTGCTTTCTGGATCAGGCTATGAGAGTGCTTGTTATGTAAAACCAGCAATAGCTAAAGTAAAAGTAGATAGCGAAATGGCACAGAAAGAAACCTTTGCTCCAATTCTCTATCTCATGGAATATTCAGGTTCTATTGAAAATGCTATAGAACTTCAAAACGATGTTAAACAAGGACTATCGTCAGCTGTTATGACACATAGCCTTCAGGAAGCCGAAACTTTCTTGTCGCATTGGGGAAGTGATTGTGGTATTGCTAATGTAAATATTGGAACTTCAGGCGCTGAGATTGGTGGTGCATTTGGGGGTGAAAAAGATACTGGTGGCGGAAGAGAAAGCGGCTCAGATGCTTGGAAAGTATATATGAGAAGACAAACCAATACAATTAATTACTCGGATGACTTGCCGCTAGCACAAGGCATAAAATTCGATTTGTAAACTTAAGATTAGTTATATTTACATCATCTAAAAAAATAAAAAATGTACACATTTCTAAAAACAGCACACTCCTATTGGGCTTTAATTGTTCTCATTCTTCTAGTTTTTGCAATCGTAAATGCTTTTATAGGAATCATTAAAAAAAGAACATTTGACTCTACAGACTTTAGACGTTCTTTATTTGTACTAATAACTTCTCATATTCAGTTTTTACTTGGAATGATACTATACTTTGTTTCTCCTAGATTTGGTGCGTGGAGTGAAGATGGTATGGGAGTTATGTCAGACCCTACTAGTCGTCTATACTTAGTTGAACACCCTACAATTAATCTGTTGGCTATTGTACTAATTACCATGGGATGGTCCATGCATAAGCGCCAATCCTTAGATGCTAAGAAATTTTCTCGTATTGGAATTTTTTACACCTTAGGGTTTCTTTTAATTCTTTCAAGAATACCTTGGAACGTTTGGTTTCAATAGAAAGCTAAAAAACATTTCGAATTATACTTATGATAACTAGCAAAAGGCCAGAAATCAAACATATTCTCTTGAAGAATAAGCTTAAAGTAGCTGTTCTTGGTGGGGGAAGTTGGGCAACAGCTTTAATCAAAATACTGATTGAGAATAAACGTAATGTGGGTTGGTATGTTCGTAGTGAAAAAAATAAAAATTTCATTGAAAAAAACCAAAACAACCCGAATTATTTAACATCAACTACACTCAAGACAAAACGATTAAAAATCAGCACGGATATGAATTCGGTTGTTAATCGAGCTGATATTATTATTGTTGCTATTCCATCTGCCTTTATCATAGATGAGTTTGCTAAACTTCATATTCCATTGAGGGATAAAATAATGGTATCTGCTGTAAAAGGAGTTTTGCCTGAAAACATGAAAATTCCCGGTACTTATTTTAATGAAGATCATGGAGTCCCTCTAGACAGAATCGGAGTTGTATGTGGACCATGTCATGCTGAGGAAGTAGCTATGGAAAAACTTTCTTACTTAACAATTGCTTGTCAAAACGAAACCTATGCGAAGTGTATTGCTTCGATGTTAAAAACAAAATACATAAGAACTACTATTTCAAACGATATTATTGGAACTGAGTATGCTTCTATGCTAAAAAATATCTATGCAATTGCTGCTGGAATTGCTCACGGTTTAGGGTATGGAGATAATTTTCAAAGTGTATTGATGAGTAACGCAATTCGAGAAACAAAGCGCTTTATTAAAGATCTGCATAAAATGAAACGAAACATCAACAATTCGGCTTATTTAGGGGATTTATTGGTTACTGGATATTCTGTTTTTAGTCGCAACAGGTCTTTCGGTAATATGATTGGTAAAGGTTATACCGTCAAAGCTGCACAGTTAGAAATGAATATGATAGCAGAAGGTTATTATGCTACTAAATCTGCACGTTTCATAAATTCAGAATTTAAGACCCAAACTCCGATTATTGAAGCAGTTTTTTTAATTCTTTATGAAGGTAAAAGACCTGGAAAAGTGTTTGAAAAATTGACCAAAAAACTTGACTAAAAGGTTGCTTTAAATTGTTTTAGAAAACGCACATCGTTTTCAAAAAACATACGGATATCACTTACTTGATAAAGCAGCATAGCAATTCGCTCAATACCCATTCCAAAAGCATAACCAGAATATTCTTCGGGATCAATGCCACAGTTTTTTAATACATTTGGATCAATCATTCCGCAGCCCATAATCTCTAACCAGCCTGTGCCTTTGGTAATCCTATAATCTACCTCGGTTTCAAGCCCCCAATAAATATCAACTTCTGCACTGGGTTCTGTAAACGGGAAATAAGACGGTCGTAACCTGATTTTAGACTTTCCGAATAAAGCTTGTGTGAAATAGCTTAGGGTTTGCTTTAGATCTGCAAAAGAAACATTTTTGTCGATATATAATCCTTCGATTTGATGGAAGATACAATGAGCTCTTGCCGATATTGCTTCGTTTCTAAAAACCCGTCCTGGAGATATAGTGCGAATTGGAGGTGGATTATTTTCCATGTAACGCACTTGAACAGACGAGGTATGGGTACGTAATAGAATGTCTGAATTTGTTTGAATAAAAAAGGTGTCCTGCATGTCTCGAGCAGGATGATATTCTGGCAAATTTAATGCAGTGAAATTATGCCAGTCATCTTCGATCTCTGGGCCTTCAGAAACATTAAACCCAATCTGAGAAAAAATATCTATAATTCTATTCTTTACAACCGTTAACGGATGTTGAGACCCTAAATCTATTGGAAAAGCGGGGCGAGACAAATCTCCGTAAACGACCGCTGATGCATTAGAACTGAGCGAAGCTTTAAGGGCTTGAACTTTGTCAGAAACTGCTACTTTTAGTTGATTTAAAATTTGGCCAAATTCCTTTTTCCCCTCATTAGGAACTCCTCTAAACGCAGCAAAAAGGTCATTTAAAATACCTTTTTTACCTACATATTCAATCCTAAACTGTTCGATACCGTCTAGATCATTAGCTTCAAATTGAGCTACTTTTTGGAGATGTTCTTTAACCGTTTTAATCATGCTATAAAAATACTAATAATACTATTAAATTAATCCTTTTTGAATGAAGTAATGAACAACTGCTTCTTTCATTAGTATACTTTGTTCTCCTGGCTTTAAAGGAGGTAGCTCTTCGATTAACTTAAAATGGGGCCAGCGATCGTCGTCAAAATAATCAAAAGCATAGTACCCAAAAGGCTCCAAAGCTGAACAGATTCCAATGTGAATGATGTCCACATTATCATCTTTTTTGAAACGTTCATGAACTTGACCTAGCTCTTGAATACCAATCAAATAGAGTATCCCTTCAATATCAATAGATTCGGTTTCTGAAAAACGTTCAGTAAGAATAGAAACCAACGTTTCCCATTGGTCTTTTAATTCTTTATTTCTTACGGATGCTTTTTGCATCTTATAAAGATATGCCATTCCTAAAAAGTGAAAGCAGATAGAAAGAAAATTCTTTATATTTACTTTATGAATTATATAGACATTGTAATTGGAGGGCTCGTACTTTATGGAGCTATTAAAGGCTTTTCAAAGGGACTCATCGTAGAAGCAGCGTCACTAATTGCATTATTTTTAGGGCTAGTTGGTGCTTTACTCTTTTCTTCAAGCGTTGGTAAGCTCTCAGGTAATTATATAGGCATTGATAAAATACCGCCTTCTGGGGTGCTGTTTGTCCTTACGTTTATAATTATAATAATCGCAATAAACTTTTTGGCTAAATTTTTAACTCGAGTATTAAAAACTGTTGCTTTAGGCGGAGTAAACCGTGCATTAGGTGCTGTTTTTGGGGGGTTAAAATATGTCTTAATTCTAAGTGGAATTGTAATGATATTAGATCAGTTTGAGTTTCTTTTCGCCTTTATGGAAGCCGATGTAATTGATGAGTCAACTTTATACGAACCTGTAAAACTTATTGGAAGTGAAACTTTAGAATGGGTGCTTGGAAAAAAGATTTAATCCCTAAGAAGTTAATTTAACATTCTTAAAGAAGAGCTTTCAACCCATCCTTCCGATCCGTTAACTATTTTAATTTTATTCCAGGTGCCTAGAGCATCTATAACTTCTACTTTAGTTCCTTCGTGTAATACAAATAAAACTTCCGAGCGCTCGTTTGGCTCCCCCCAAATATTAATTTGAGTATTAAAAATAATTCCTGAACGTTGGTTCGTGATCTCTTTATGTTGGGAGTAGGTAAGAGAAAATATTGTAAAGAAAATGATTAGAAGTAACCAAAACGAAGAGAAGTAAAGCCGTTTCCAAAAGGTGCTTTTATTTAATAAATACAAAACAAATAAAAGAGATAAAAGGCAGGAAATACCAATCAAAATTTTGGACCAATTATTAACAGAAAATAAGGAGGTCACACTACCAATTAATTCACTTAAAAGGCTTTTAGGTAAAAACTCTATTGAGTCTAAAGACATGTTCTGGGCAAATTGTAAATTGGTGTGGATGTCTTTATTGTCCGGGTCTAATAGTTTTGCTTTTTCAAAGTAAAAAACACTTTCTCCAACCTCACCAATCTTATAATATGAATTTGCTAAATTAAAATACAATTCTGAACTGTGGAGTTCAGCTTCTAAAACAAGTTTGTAGTTGGTTATTGCTTCTTCGAAAGCACCAAGGTTATATGCTTTATTACCTTGATCAAAAAGAACATCAGGAGCTTGAGCAGATAAGCCCGAATACAAAAAAATAAATGCGATATATAAGTGCTTTATGTTCATAGCTGCTTATCTATTTTTGAAATTAACATAGAGGCTCGATCAAAGTTCTCTTCCATGCTCACTGCTGTTTCTGGTGAATATCGAGCAGCTTCACATGCTTCTAGTAATGCAACAAATTCTTTAATCAAAATAGGCTCTATTTCTTTTTCCCCAAGCAGGTTTGTAATTCGATTTTTACTAAATTCTGCTGTAACAATATGTAATTTTGCCTTTAAGTAATTATGTAAAGCACGCTCGAGTGAGTCATAAAATGTTTCTTTTTTTCCTAGATTCTTCTTGGCGGAACTCAAGTATTTTTTAGCCAATCTATTTGCTGCTTTCTGCCTTAAGGTCATTGGATCCCTTGTTATATTTTGCTTTGTTCTAAGCCACAAAAAGAGCAGGAAAACAAGTGAAAAAGGAAATAACAATATTATATAAAAATTTCTGCTCCCAAAAAAAGCAGCTTCAGTTTTAATCGGGGAAAACTCAGTTTCTAATGCAATAAAAGTGAATTGATTTTCATTTAGACTAGGTCTTAAAAGAACCGAAGAGAATTTCTCATCAGCTTTAGAATTTCCTGCTACGGGACCTTCGTTAACATTTATCATAAACTCTTCGGAAACAAGTGTTTTGTATTGTTTTTTGTTTGGATCAAAATAAGAAAAGGATACAGCGGGTATTGGATAATTACCTTGGAATTCTGGAACAACGGTATAGGTGTCTTGAATACTTCCCTGCATTCCCAGTAAATTTGTTTTTATGTTTTCCGAATGCTCGGGCTCATAAACCTCAAGAGCGGCAGGAACATTTACTTTAGGTAATGTAAACAAATTTAAATTTCCTCTCCCAGCTACCTTAACAGAAGCTTGAAAAGATTCAGATGCTTTTAGTACCTTTTTGTTGAGGCTAAAGTTTAAATCAAAATCTCCTACAGCTCCAGAATAATTTTTGGGTTTTCCTTCCTCAGGTAATGCTTTTACGTTAATCGTTCGTTTGCCTGCTGTTATAGTTTTAGGCACTTGTCTGTATACAATGTCTCCAAATAAATTTCGTCTGTTCGAAGAAACTTGAACCATAATATTTAAGGTTAAAGGTTCTAGAGTTAATGCTCCTGTTTTTTGAGGATATAAAACTGCTTTTCTCCAAGTGACATAATTGTATGTTTCCCCTTTATACACGCCTTGCTTCATTTCTAGCTTTTTGATGGGAATCAAATTACTCCAAAAGTCACCATAGGTTGGACTTTCAACTTCATTTACGTTTGAAATACCAATTTCTGAAGCATAATATAATTTATAAACTACCGTAAAGGCTTCATTTAAATAGGGATTAGAATTCGAAACTTCAGCTACCAAATGTACGTTTTGGTCAGCAATATAATCAGCATTTCCTGATTGATTTGGAGTTTTGACAGCTTCAGTAACTTCAACTGAAATGGGGGTAGTTTTATATAAAGCATCGTCTATTAAAACCGTTGCCTGATTTATAATCAAGTTCCCCTTTCGCGTTGGTAAAAGAAAATAGGTATACGACCTTGAAAAAGATCTTTTACCATTAATCCAGCTGTTACTTGTAGATTGATTTGGACCACCAACAACACGAAAACCTTCGAAATTAGGAGGGGTAAAATTATCTCCGTTCTGATTCATTTCAAAACTAACCTTTAACCGTTCATTTATTCCCATTCGATTCTTACTCACTTTCGTCTGAAAAGTAACCTGAGCTTGTAATTGAAATCCTAAGGCAAATAGGAAGGTTAATAAAAGTGTATTTTTTAACATAAAAACTTACCAGTCTTTTTTGGTTTTAACAGGAACCCCTTTTGCTTTTTGGGCATTAACTTTTTTCTGTACTCCTTTTTCTTGATTGTTCATTGCCTCAAGAAGGCTTTTTACTTGTTCTGGAGATATTTGTCCAAGTTTTGGTTTTGGTGGAGGTTGTTTTTTCTTATCGCTATCACCTTCTTTTTCTTGATTCTTAGGCTTGTCCTCTTTGGGCTTATCTTTTGAGTCCTCTTTGGGATCCCCGTCTTCACCGTTTTCCTTTTTCTCTTTGTCTCCTTCGTCTTTTGGGTCTTCCTGTTTGCCTTTATCGTCTTTCTTCTCCTGATCTTGATCCCCCTCTTTATCCTGATCCTGATCATGCTTGTCTTGTTGATCCTCTTGTTTTTCTTTTTCCAAAAGCTCCTTGGCTAGTGCATAATTATATCTTGTTTCCTCGTCTTTTGGATTGTTTCTTAATCCATTTTTAAAAGCCTCTACTGCTTGAGTATAGTCTTTTTGTTGCATATAAACATTACCTAAATTATGGAAGGCAGCGTGTTTTTCTTCTTTTAAGTTTGAGTTTTTTTGAGTTTGAAAAAAACGTTGAGAAGCAGAACCGTAATCAGCTATTCGATAATTTGTATTCCCTAAATTATGAAGTGCTTCAGTTTTGTTTGGAGCAATAGAAACTGCTTTTCGGTATTGAGATTCTGCTCCAATGTATTCTTCTTGATTGTGTTCCTTATTCCCGTCAACAACTAGGTTATTGGCAGCTTCGTCCTGACTCCAAAGTAAGGTTGAAGAAAGTAATAAAATTAAAAAATATAGTGCTTTATAATTCATCTATGCTTGTTCTTTTTTATTTTCATTAAATAAATTCATTTTGAGTACCCACTTTGTTTTGGTTTCAAAAAGTAATATTTCTATCAAAAGTAACAGAAATCCTGCAACCAAGAATCCTTGGAATCGATCTTTATAACTTACAAATTTTTTTGCTTCGAATTCCTTTTTATCCATTTGCTTTAAAGTAGAAGAAACAAATTCTAAAACCTCCTGAGTATCATTACCATCAGAATAATTTCCTTTTGTTGCAATTGCTATAGAAGTTAAAACTTCTGAATTACGTTTTGTTATTACTACTTCTCCATTTTTATCTTTTTTGTATGATTCAACAATTCCATTTCTTTTGATAGGAATAGGACCTCCCTTTTCGGTTCCTACCCCAAATGTAAATATTTTTATTCCCAGTTCATTTGCTCTTTCAGCAGCGGCCATTGCCTCTTCTGAATGATCCTCCCCGTCTGATAAAATAAAAATTACTCTATTGGTTTGGTCTTCATCATCAAAATAAGTAACTGCCAAATCGATTGCAGAATCAATAGCTGTACCTTGAGAAGAAAGCATATCTGTATTAAGCGCCTGAAGAAACATTTTGGCTGCCCCGTAATCTGTGGTAATAGGCAATTGAGGGACTGCTTGAGCTGCATAAGCTATAATTCCAACCCGATCACTTGCCAATTGATTTAAAAGGGCCGAAACCAAACGTTTTGCTTTTTCAATTCGATTTGGAGCAATGTCTTCAGCAAGCATACTTTTTGAAACATCGATAGCAAAAACTATATCCACCCCTTCTCGTTTAACTGTTTCTAATTGGGTTCCAATTTTAGGGTTAACCAGCGCAAGAATTAAGCAGCTATATCCTAAGCTAATCAAAACTAATTTCAATAAAGGTTTAAACCGAGACCGTTCGGGACTTAAAACTTCCATCAGTCGCGTAGATGCAAAACGCTCTTGTGCCCTTCTTTTCCAACTAGAAATTGCTATATAGCCAAGCCACAATAATGGAATTATTGCAAAAACATAAAAATAAATTGGCGCGTCTAATTGATACATTGTTAAATAAAACTTCTAAAAATTGTGTTTTTCATTACCCATTCCATAAACAGTAATCCCATAGCTATTAGGATAAGTGATCTGTATTTTTCTTCATAATTATAATACTTAAACTCTTCAACTTCTGTTTTTTCGAGCTTATTTATTTCATCGTAAATGTCCTTTAATTTTTTAGAATCGGTTGCTCTAAAGTACAAACCACCTGTGTCATCTGCTATGGATTGCAATAGCTCTTCATCGATTTCAACTTTAGTAAGTCCGTATTGAAACTTTCCATTGGGTAAAACGCCAACAGGAGCTTTTGCTGTTCCGTTACTTCCTAAACCAATAGTATAGGTTTTTATCTTAAATTCAACCGCCAGCTCTGCTGCTATTTTAGGTTCAATAAATCCGGAATTATTAACTCCATCAGTAAGTAAGATGATAACTTTGCTTTGAGCACGACTATCCTTTAGTCGGTTTACAGCCGTTGCTAGTCCCATCCCAATGGCAGTCCCATCATTAATTACTCCATCATATCGGATGCTCCTAAGAGCATTTTTGACAATTCGTTTATCGCTCGTAATCGGAGTTTTTGTATAGCTTTCTCCAGCATAAACTACCAAACCAATCCGGTCATTTTGGCGATCATCTATGAAGTCCGAAGCAACTTCTTTAAGGGCATTTAATCGATTAGGTTTTAAATCTTGTGCTAGCATACTCGATGAAACATCAATAGCCATAACAATATCAATCCCTTTATTTGTTTTGGTTCTTGAGGAAATGTCAACGGTTTGAGGACGTGCTAACGCAAGAACAACTAGAGCAAGTGCACTAATTCTAAAAATAAATAATACAGACTGGAAACGGGCTAAATTTGAAGATACTCCCTCAAAACCTTTTACTGAAGAAATGGTCAGTCTAGCCTGTTGATATTTACGCTTATATATATACCAAAAGATAACTAAGGGGAGTAATGTTAATCCCCAAAGGTATTCCGGATTTGCTAGTTCTATTCCTTCAAACACGTTTATAATTCTTTTAAAACTTCAAGTGACTCTATAATTCTGTTTTCAATTTCTTCTCCATATCGATCTTCTTTATCAGACAATATTCTTAGCTCAACTTGAACTTGATTGAAAGGTAAAATAATGGATCTTAACCTGCAACGCGTTCGTTCTTTACTTTCAGGGTTCAGAAGATCTAGTGTTCCTGAAAGCTGTATTACTTCTGACCCGTCTTTAGTTTTATATGGGTCCGGATTAATCAACATATTGGTAGCACCATCTTGTTCAAGTGATGCCAATATTTCATTTATTAAGTCCTGAGCTTCTTGTTGTTGCTCTTCTTCAGATTTTTCTTTTCCTTCTTCTGGAGGAGCTTGCTCCAAAAAGCTTATTTGCACATACACCGTGTTTAATGGATCACCCGCCGAAAAAATGGTAATTCCTTTCGGTGTTTCCGCTTTTCGAATCAAAACCTCTGGAGTTGAAAGGAATATAGGAGGCGTTCCGTATTGACTTTGAACCCACTGGTTATTCATCAAAACTTTTGTTGGGTATTGAATCAGGGTATCTTTTACGTTTTCAAAACCATATTTATATATTGAAATTAAAAAGACAATGATTATCAATACCAAAATACCCAGCCCTGCTATTTTTAATTGAAATTTAAATTTTTTCTTTTTAAATTTTTTTTGAAAAGCAGCAGTAGCCTCAATTTCTTCTTGTGTAGGTTCTGGAAGTGCCTCTTGAGTTTTAATCACGACATCCTCTACTATATTTCGATCTGAAGTAGCTACTTCAAATTCTGGGGCAGATCGGGCAAATTTAACTAAATCAGCATGTTCTAAAACCTGCTTTAAAGAAAGTAGAGTTTCGGTACTTAAATCTAGTTTACCTGAATCTATTAGCAACTCTAGCTTTTTAAGTAACTCTTTTGATGTGCTTTCTAGAGCAGTAATATTAGCCTCTTCTTCTAAATAGCGCCGAACAACTTCTGTTAATTTTGAATAATAGCTCTTATATTCTTCTTGTAATCTGGGACGTTCTTCTTCAAGAGCTTTTAATTCGAGGAGTGCTCGTTCAAAGGGTGGGATTTTTTTCCTCTTTTCTTCTCGTTTTTTTTGAAATCTTAATCCAAGGAAAATTAAAAAAGCTAAAACCAACAAAATGAAAAAGATAACTGCAATTTGTTTGGTCAACTCTTTATATCTACGTTCTAACTTAACAAGAGGTTTTATGTCAAACAAAGGTTGTTCGAGGGTATCTACAACAACCGTGTTTATCCTGATGGAAATTGAATCTGATATTGCATTGACTCCATTGATTAGTATTTTTTGTTTTGGAATCCAATAGTTGCCTGAATCAAACTGAATTAAAGCATATTTTTTAATAAACAAATAATGTGTTTGAGCACGAATGGTGTCTAGTGGAAATATTTCAAGGAGTTCAAAAGGCGCAAAATTAGGTTGTTTTGGAAACTGTATTTTTGAAAGGCTATCCCCTTTAACCTGAAAACGGATGTTAATCTGTTCTCCTATTTTAAATTCAGTTGAATCAACAGCAATTAAAATTTCTTTATAGACTTGCCCTATTCCACTAGTAAAAGAGAATAACACTAAAGAAAAAAATAATAAAAATGTCTTTCGCATGACTATATTCTTGCTTTAAAATAGCTTAACAGCTTTTTTACATAACTTTCTTCTAAACTACAGTGAAGTGTTCCTGCACCATTTTTTCTAAATAGCGTTTCGAAAATTTCAACATGCTCTTTATGAAATTTTTGATATTGATTTCGAACTGATTTCGAGGCAGTATTAATCCACTTTGTTTTTTGAGTTTCACTATCTAACATCGGCACAAGACCAATGTTAGGCATTTCAACCTCTCTTTTGTCATAAACTCTTATCCCGGTAAGGTCATGTTTTTTGGCTGCAATACGTAATGTTTTTTCGTACTTCTGATCCATGAAATCTGAAAGTAAAAATACAATTGCTTTCTTTTTTAGAATTCCAAACAAGAACTCCAAAGCTGTATTTATATCTGTTTTCTTGCTCTTTGGTTGGAATTCTAGTAACTCTCTAATTATCCTTAAGACGTGAGTTTTTCCTTTTTTTGGAGGGATAAATAATTCTACTTGATCTGAAAATAAAAGCAGTCCGACCTTATCGTTATTTTGAAGTGCAGAAAAAGAAAGGGTTGCCGCAATTTCGGTTAATACCTCTCTTTTAAACTGATTTCCTGTACCAAAAAATTCAGACCCACTAACATCAACAACCAACATAAGAGTAAGCTCACGTTCTTCCTCAAAAACTTTGACAAAAGGTTCGTTGTAACGGGCGGTTACATTCCAGTCAATCGCTCGGACATCATCTCCAAATTGATACTGTCGTACTTCGCTGAAGGTCATGCCTCTTCCCTTAAAAGTACTGTGATATTCTCCACCAAACACATGGTCGCTTAAACGACGTGTTTTGATTTCAATTTTCCTTACTTTCTTTAAAAGTTCTTTTGTATCCATGGCTATAAACGTTCCTTTTTAAACTTTTTTAGGCGCATTTATGGTACTTCAACCTCATTAATTATTTGACTAATTAAATCTTCGGTTGTAATGTTTTCAGCTTCCGCCTCATAAGTAAGTCCTATTCTATGTCGCAATACATCATAAACTATAGCACGAACATCTTCTGGAATTACATAGCCCCTATGCTTTAAAAATGAATGACATTTAGCAGCAGTAGCCAAATTAATACTTCCTCTGGGAGAAGCTCCAAAACTTATTAAAGGCTTTATTTTTTTTAGACCGTATCGCTCTGGATAACGCGTTGCAAAAACTAAATCTAATATATATTTTTCAATTTTTTCATCCATATAAACAGACCGAACGGTTTCTTGAGCGGTAATGATCTGTTTTGTGGTAACAACTGGTTTAATTGTTTGTTGGTTTGCCATTAAATTAGAGCGGACAATTAATTGCTCGTCTTCAATAGAAGGATAATCAATCACGGTTTTCAGCATAAATCGATCTACCTGTGCTTCTGGAAGTGGGTAAGTTCCCTCCTGTTCAACAGGGTTTTGAGTTGCCATAACTAAAAAAGGTTGTTTTAGAGGAAATGTAGTATCTCCGATTGTAACTTGCTTTTCCTGCATAGCTTCTAATAAGGCCGATTGTACCTTTGCAGGAGCACGGTTAATCTCGTCTGCTAAAACAAAATTAGCGAAAATTGGACCTTTTTTTATAGAAAAATCATTTTCTTTAATGTTATAAATCATTGTCCCTACAACGTCTGCTGGTAACAAATCGGGCGTAAATTGTATTCTACTGAAATCCGCTTTCACAGCCTTACTTAAGGTATTAATGGCTAGGGTTTTGGCTAGACCTGGCACACCTTCTAATAGAATATGTCCACGACCCAAAAGACCAATTAATAGTCGTTCAATCATGTGTTTTTGACCGACAATTACTTTATTTATTTCTAATGTCAGTAAATCAATAAAGGCACTTTCCTTTTCAATTTTCTCGTTAATAGCACTAATATCTACATTGGTATTATTATCCATAAGATTCTATAAATTTTTTAATGTTACAAAAATGGAGAAATTATAACATCTTTATTGTTAATAATTGGTTAAAAATAGTAAGAAAAAACACTACTTCAAAATGGGCTTTAAGTCTAAAAAAAAGTAATTTCATAAATTAAAAAAACAATGACTGAATTCTCGGGAATTATTGCTGGAACTATGACTTGGGGTGTTTGGGGTAAAAACTACAACTCATCTCAAATGAGTTCTTTGATTGAAGATGCCTTATCACTTGGCATCAGTACCTTTGACCATGCAGATATTTATGGAGGTTATACAACAGAAGCCTCTTTCGGCGCAGCTTTCAAAGAAACTAAAGTCGAGAGATCCGAAGTACAATTTATAAGTAAATGTGGAATTCAGTACCCTAGCGATACGCGTCCTTTAGAAATCAAGCATTATGATTATTCTTCTGATCACATCCTTTGGTCAACAGAAAAATCCCTTAAAAATCTCAACACAGAATATCTTGATGTGCTTTTACTCCATAGACCAAGTCCATTAATGGATCCTCAAGAGGTAGCAAAAGCACTTGAGAAGCTCAAAAGTCAAGGGAAAGTAAAAAGCTTTGGGGTGTCTAATTTCACCTCAGCCCAAATGAGCCTTTTAAGTACTGAAAATCTAATTGAATGGAACCAAATTGAATGTTCCCTAACGGCGTCCAAAGCTATGTTTGACGGAACAACAAATCACATGATGGAGCAACAAATTGGTTCCATGGCTTGGAGTCCTTTGGGAAGTTATTTTAAGGATAAAAACAATCAAAATGAGCGTCTAAAACCCTTAGTTGATAAAATGTGTGTGAAATACAATGCTTCAGAAGATCAAATCTTGTTGGCTTGGCTACTCCAACATCCTGCAAAAATTCATCCCGTAGTAGGAACTACTCAAAAGACTAGACTTAAGTGTGCTATGGATGCGCTTTTCATTAAATTAGATCTGCAAGATTGGTTTTTACTTCTAGAAGCAAGCTGGGGTCATGAAGTGCCCTAATAACGTCTTGTAAATAGTCTAGTTTTAAGTTTTATAGACTGAGCTGGTCTAAATCCGTTAACCCTTTTTCTTTTATTACTTTTTCAATTCCCTTGATTGAAGAGGGTGCAAATGCTCTATGGTTTTCTTCTCCAGTTTCTGTAACTAAAGCAACATCTTCAATTCTAATGTAAAGTTGTTCTTCTGGAATCCATATCATCGGATCAATGGTGAAAATCATTCCCGGTTCTAAAGGAGCTCGACTTACCCGTCCAACATCCGCTTTGAATAATTGCTGTTGCATTTTCTCCTATTGTATCAAATATTTGAGCTCTCCGTGCATCAAATTCAGCTATCGGAAAATCAGTTTGGTAGTAATGCTTTTGATGAGCAGATAACTTCAATTCGCAGATAAGAGCAACGATCAAAAGTAGAAGTATGTTTTTTTTAAAATACATATTTACAATTTTAGTTAATTAAAAAGTAGGTTTAGGCTGACCTCAACTTAAGGATAATTTTTAATCTTAGATAAAAGCAATACATTAGTAATGTATAAAATCAAGATTCAAATCTATTGGTTTAGTCAACATCCATTTAAAGAATATAACACCAAAACATGAATAAAAAAGTACTCATTACAGGTGCAACTAGTGGAATTGGCAAAGCAGCAGCTGAATTTTTAGCCTCCCAAGGTGCGCGCTTAATTTTGTGCGGGCGAAGAGAAGACCGCTTATCCGCTTTAAAGGAAGAACTGCCAACCGAAGTGCACACTTTAAACTTCGATGTTCGTGATCGATCTGCAGTTTTTGAATCAATCGATAGCATTCCTGAAGATTTTAAACCAGTAGATGTTTTAATTAATAACGCAGGAAATGCCCATGGACTTGATGATGTAGTTGGCGCTGACCTAGATGACTGGGATGCTATGATCGATGGAAACGTTAAGGGACTTATGTATGTTACCAAAGCTGTTTTACCTCAGATGACAGAACAGAATAAAGGTCAAATAATTAATGTCGGATCGATTGCTGGGCTTGAAGTTTATCCCAAAGGGAATGTGTATTGTGCCAGTAAATTTGCGGTAGACGCATTTACTCAAGGCTTGCGTATTGATTTAAACGCTTATGGGATTAGAGTTGGTGCAATTCACCCAGGTCTGGTTGAAACTGAGTTTTCTGAAGTTCGCTTTAAAGGAGATCGAGAAAAAGCTGCTACGGTTTACAGCCAATTAGACGCTTTACAAGCCGAAGATATTGCAAATACCATTTTATTTATGATCAATGCACCCGAACATGTTACTCTTGCAGACATAACCATTTTGCCAACAGCTCAGGCAAGCGCTACAATTATTAATAAACGAGAAAAATAAAAAAAGAAACACAAAATAAAACTACAGCAATTCACTATAATATCCAGTTGGAAATTAGGAGAAAATGATTGTGATTAGGTTAATTAAATCAACGATCAACGCCAAAACTTTTTGAATGATATATGACATGGGTGTTTTATTATTTTTGTTATTACAGCTCAAAAATACGAAAATTATGCAATTCGAAGGGTGCCATCTTGAGAAGTTTTTTCCACTTGCCACATATTTAAAGGCAGAATAGATCTGTTTACCATAGAAATTGAAATTCCCCGGATCTACAAAGATTCGAGTGTGGTCTTTTTTTTGTGGCTATTCCGACCACTTCCCTGTTTATCTTTTGATTGCGAAAAGGGTTTCTGATTAATTACTCCAACAAACGCAAAACAAAATCATCTGGTGTTTCTTGGAACGCTCCGCTGGTAGAGAATCCTTCTTCAATTGCTTTGCCTCTTAGAGCGTCGGAGTGGCGGATGCTGTGATACAGAACATCTAAGTCAATAGAACCGTCTGTGCGTAAAACTTCGTTTCCTGCGGTATTGTATAAATATAATTCTGGATCTGAAGGGTCCAAAAATTCAATAAAATCAACCGTATCTAACTGTGCTTGCGTTGGGTTAGGCCCACCATAGAAGAGGTTAAAAAGCATTTGAAACTCTGTGTTGCTTTGTGTTATTTGGTCTACGCTTATGTTAGGAAAAAGGGTTTCCCATTTATAGAGGTTATAGCTACTCTGAGTGGCAAGGGCTACAATTCCTAATACGCCCTGGTTGTGTTCTGCTTGAAGTCCATTCCACAATGAAATTCCTGCTCCAGAAGAAGCGCCGCTTAAAATTATTTTATTGGCATTCAAGTCAAGCCCAAAAGCTATAGACCGGACGTGGTTTAGCAACAAGGTTCCGTCAGAAAGTGATGTAGTTAAACCCACACTATTTGAGCTGTTTAAAAAACTATAATTGGCGTTCACTACTGCAACATTTTGATTTAATAAATTCGTTACTATACTTGCAAAAGGTTCCTCGTAGGTATCGCTTTTGTCGTTAAACAAAAAGCTTCCGCCGTGAAAGAAAACAACGATTCCGATTGCGTTTCCGTTTTGCGGAACCATCAAGTCAAAGGTATTGCGCTCAGCAGATCCATAAGAAAGGTCTTGGTAAAACAAGGAAGATGTGCCTAAAGGGTTTGATGCTGGGACCTGATTAAGAAAAGAAGTAGCTTGTTCTTGATAAGAAACCGTTGTGCTTTCTGAACTGCAGCTAAGCGTTAATAACAAAAGTAAAATAGGTAGTGATTTTTTCATAAGGTACTGTTTTAGGTAAAATTCCAAAAAAGGTTATTCTTCTAAACCTTCGGGATATAGAAAATTATTATAAGGAAAACGGGTTACATGTATATCCCGGATGGCAGCATATACTTGTTTTCTGAAATGATGTATATTATCTTTTTTGGTTGCAGAAATAAAAAGTGCATTTCCAATCATTTTTGCCATCCAAGTTCGTTCCCACTCTTCCAGGGTATTATGTAATTTAGTTTTTTCGGTAACCAAATCATCGGGTTCGATTACAAGTGGTTCATAAGCGTCAATTTTATTGAAAACCATTATGGTGGGTTTGTCCTGACTTTTAATTTCTGAAAGAATCAAATTAACCGAGGCTATGTGTTCTTCAAAATTAGCATGAGATATATCGACTACGTGGAGTAATAAATCAGCTTCCTGAACTTCATCTAAGGTACTCTTAAAAGACTCGACCAATTGGGTAGGTAGTTTGCGTATAAAACCAACCGTGTCGCTTAACAGAAAAGGTAAATTCCCGATAACTACTTTACGTACTGTGGTGTCTAGCGTTGCAAATAGTTTGTTTTCGGCAAAGACTTCACTCTTAGCAATTGCATTCATTAGAGTAGATTTCCCAACGTTGGTGTAACCAACTAAGGCCACTCGAACAAGAGCCCCACGATTTCCTCTTTGGGTAGACATTTGCTTATCGATTAGCAAGAGTTTCTTTTTGAGTAAGGCAATTTTATCTCGAACAATACGTCTGTCTGTTTCAATTTCTGTTTCTCCAGGTCCACGCATCCCAATTCCCCCTTTTTGACGTTCTAAATGTGTCCAAAGCCCCTTAAGTCGTGGAAGTAAATATTGATATTGCGCTAATTCTACTTGGTTTCTAGCGTAGCTTGTTTTTGCTCTTTGGGCAAAAATGTCAAGAATCAGACCAGTTCGGTCTAAGATTTTACACTTCATTACCTCCTCAATATTTCGCTGCTGTGCTGGAGATAATTCATCATCAAAAACAACGGTCGAAACTTCGTTTTCCTCTACAAACGCATGGATTTCGTTTAGTTTCCCACTTCCTATGAATGTTTTGGGATTGGGAAGGGTCATTTTTTGAGTGTATTGCTTGATGACTTCTCCGCCTGCAGTATGAGCTAAAAAAGCTAATTCTGCTAAATATTCTAGTGCTTGATCTTCGTCTTGTCTTGCGGTAATAACTCCAATTAGTACGGTCTTTTCAAAAACTAGTTTTTTCTTTTCTATCATTATTTCAGAAGTCCCATTTTTTTAATTCTAACAGTTTACCGTCAAATTCGGCAAAGGTGAAATGGGTAATCCAATCCCCAAGGTTTATGTAGCGTGCATCAGTTCCTATTGGCAGGTTCAATGGTAAATGACGATGTCCAAAGACAAAAAAATCTCGCTTTTCTTCAGCTTGTTTTTTATTGCAATATTGAACCAACCATTCTTTTTCTTCCCCCAAAAAAATAATGTCTTCTTCTCCAGAAATCATTTTGTTTTTTAAAGATAAATAAGTTCCTATTCGCATGCCAATATCGGGATGAATCCATCGGTATAACCATTTAAAAAAAGTCGCTGTAAAAACTTTTTTCATGCGTTTAAATCCAATGTCTTTTGGCCCAAGACCATCTCCGTGTCCAATTAAAAATTTCTTTTCATTAAGCACAAAATCTTGTGGTTCATGATGTACTATAAATCCGAGTTCCTTTTGAAAATAATCACGAACCCAAAGGTCGTGGTTTCCTGTAAAAAAGTGAATTTCTACTCCTTGATCCGATAATTCTGCAAGCTTTCCGAGTACGCGAACAAACCCTTTAGGAACTACTGTTTTATATTCAAACCAAAAGTCAAAAAGATCTCCTAATAAAAATAAAACCTCCACATCCTTCTGAATGTGATTCAACCAAGAAATAAATATACGCTCTCTAGCAATGCTGCTTTCAGCATTGGGAGCGCCCAAATGGTTGTCGGATGAAAAGTATATTTTTTTCCCCTTAGGAAGTTTCATAAACACATATTAGCATGTAAAGATACAGAAAAGCGTTTATCCGATTGCTTGTTCTAAATCGTCAATTAAATCTTGAGCATCTTCAATTCCAACACTGAGTCGAATTAATGAATCTACAACCCCACTTTTTTCACGTTCTACTTTTGGAATTGAAGCGTGTGTCATGCTGGCTGGATGTCCAGCTAAACTCTCTACTCCACCCAAGGATTCTGCCAGGGTGAATATTTTTAGATTTTCAATGATTTTTATAGCGGCCTTATAGTCAGCGCCTGTTGGAATAAATGAAAGCATTCCTCCAAAATCTTTCATCTGCGATTTTGCAATATGATGATTTGGATGTGTTTCGAATCCTGGCCAATATACTTTTTCGATTTTAGGATGATTGTTCAAATACATTGCAACTTTTCTTCCGTTTTCACAATGACGTTGCATACGCACATGCAGTGTTTTAATTCCCCGGAGGGTTAAAAAACTATCCATGGGGCCACAAACAGCACCACTCGCATTTTGGATGAAGTATAGTCGATCAGCAAGATCATCATCCTTTACAATTAATGCTCCTAAGACCAAATCGCTGTGTCCACCAATATATTTAGTAGCAGAATGCATTACGATATCAGCACCTAAATCTAAGGGTTGCTGTAAATATGGAGAAGCGAATGTATTGTCTACTGCCAAGAGGATTTTGTGTTGCTTAGCAATTTGAGAAACTGCTTTAATATCTACAATATTCATCATCGGATTGGTAGGAGTTTCTACCCAAATCAATTTTGTGTTAGAGTTGATCGCATCAGCAACTTCTTGCACATTATTCATACCTACAAAATGAAACTTGATTCCAAAACCTTCGAATATTTTAGTAAACAAACGATAGGAACCGCCATATAAATCGTTGGTAGAAACAACCTCATCGCCTGGTTGTAATAATTTCAAAACTGCATCAATTGCAGCCAATCCAGAACCAAAAGCCAGTCCATGTTTTCCGTTTTCTATACTGGCTAAAGATTTTTCTAGAGCTTGACGTGTTGGATTGTGGGTTCTGCTGTACTCAAAGCCTTTGTGACCGCCCGGAGTCGTTTGAGCATAGGTGGAGGTTTGATATATTGGAGGCATTACGGCTCCATAAGCTGGATCGTGATGTTGGCCTCCATGTATTGTTTTCGAATTAAAACGTAATTTCTTTTCCATAAATTAAAGGATCATTTTTCAATTCAAAGGTAGGGGATTCGAAGGATTTCTCCATATTTTTAACGCTTTTAACAAAAATTGATTTTCTTTGTTCGAATAACATAAAACATGGATATTTTTTACTTTTTAAAGACCTGCGATACGTGTAAAAGAATCATAAAAACATTGAACATTCCTGATTCCGTTTCTTTGATTAACATCAAAGAAAATCCGCTCAGTTCGGAACAATTGAATGCTTTATTTAAAAGCACTAGATCATATGCTGCCCTCTTTAATAGCCGTGCTCAACTTCTTCGAAAAAGAGGATTAAAAGTTAATGAACTTTCTGAAGAACAAATGAAAGGCCTGCTTCTCGAACATTATTCTTTTTTAAAACGCCCCGTTCTGCTTTATGAGGAAAAACTTTTTATAGGGAATTCTGCAGCTACCGTTGAAGCTGCAAAAAAGGCCATTCATGGATAAAAGAGTTCTTGCCCTATTAGCTGCCTTCGGAGCTACAACTATTTACGGATTTAACCACACCATAGCCAAGGTAGTTATGCCTGAATACATCGGAGCGTTTGGACTGGTAATGCTCCGGGTGGTTGGAGCTGCCGCTTTATTTTGGATTGTAAGTTTCTTTTACCCTTCAGAAAAAATTGAACGTAAAGATTTATTCAGAATTGCTTGTGCTACTGTTTTTGGAATGTGCATCAACATGCTTATGTTCATTAAAGGTCTTAGTCTTTCGACACCGATTAACAGTTCTGTAATTGTTACCCTAACCCCTATTATGGTAATGATTCTTTCTGCTATTTTTCTGAAAGAAAAAATAACCACCAAAAAAGGATTTGGAATTTTAATGGGATTTGGAGGGGCTATTTTATTGATTCTTCAAGGAAGTAACGATATACTAAACGCACCAAACATTCCACTTGGAAATATCATGATGTTTGTTAACGCAATTTGCTTCGGAACTTATCTGATATTGGTTAAACCGATGACCAAAAAATACACCACCATAACCCTTATGAAATGGATGTTCTTAGGAGGTGTTCTTTTGAATCTTCCAATAACTTTTTCCGAATTTACAGCAGTAGCATGGACCAGTCTCCCTTTTGAGGCTATTTGGCGCATGGCTTTTGTTGTTGTTGGGACTACCTTTTTTGCTTATTTATTTAATGTTTATGCACTAAGAACATTATCCCCAACTACAGTAGGTGCTTTTGTATACTTACAACCGCTTATGGGAATTTTGTTTGCAACATACACGGGTAATGATCAAATGGATTTGATTAAAAGTCTAGCGACCGTTCTGGTCTTTGTAGGTGTTTATTTAGTTACTCAAAAAAACAAAACAGCTTAACAATATTGCTCAATTGCAGCGGCTACACCATGTTCATGATTAGATAAGGTATGAAAAGGAGTCGCTTCTAAAATTTCAGGCTTTGCGTTGGCAACAGCAACACCTCTTCCTACTTGTTCTAAAAGGGTTTGATCGTTATAATTATCTCCAAAAGCCATGACATCCTCCATATCAATCTCCGGATACTCAGCGGACAGTAAAAAGGCCAATGCCGATGCTTTGTCTAATTCCTTATTAGAAATTTCTAGATAGTTGTCTTTAGAACGGTAAGCATTTATTTGCTCTGAAAAATTTTCGGAGATAAACTGTTCTATGTGATCCAAATCAACAGGTTCACCCATCACCATAATCTTGTGAGCTCCTTGATGCTTACGATCCCAAAGTTCCAGAGTCTCTTTCAAAGGTCTAACATCGGGAGTTACTCGTGTATTGTTTTGTTCTCTTTTTGCCCAAAAATCGAGTGCTGGAACTACCCATTCTGAGTTGTTATATAAGCTGAAATGAAGTTCTGAATCTGAGAGATGGGTACATATTCGATTTGTAATTGCAAAGGGGATTTCAATACTCTGTAATACATTGCCTGAACCATCCAAAATTAAGGCGCCATTATATGCAATCAAAGGCATGTTAGCTGTTCGAAGTTCTGCCTGAAGCAATTGCATCGATTTAGGCATTCGAGACGAAATAAGAAGAAAGGGGATCTCTGGACTTATACTTTTTACAGCTGTTTTGGTTTCCATCGAAAGGCTTCGGTTAACATCTAATAAGGTTCCGTCAATATCGGAACAAATGAGTTTACACTCCATGAATTTTCTATTTGCTCAAAGATAAGGGAATTGAAAAATTTCCTTTTAAATTGAACTAAAAAGTCACCTTAAATTTTATTGAGTTTTAGTACATTTAAAATGACAGTCCCAAAATCTGTTCTACATTATGAAAAACCTAACCCTACAGCTGTATTGCAGGCTTTCTCTTATGTGGCAACTTTCCAAAAATTACATTTTGAGTTTTAATGAACGACACACTTAGGACCACAAAAAGTTTATTATCGAGATTTTAGTCTCAACCCCTTAAGTTAGTTTTAGTACATTTAGAATATGGACAGACGAACATTCATTAAGAATACAGGAATCATCGGCGGAGCAGCAATGCTTCCATTATACGGTTTTTCCGAATTCAACCAACCGAAATTCAAATTAGGGTATCAACTGTATTCCATTCGAGATGCAATGGAGAAGAACCCTCTTAAAACACTGAAAGCACTAAAAGTCATGGGGTACCAAGACTTTGAAACCTATGGTTTTGACGATCAAAAAGGAATGTTCTATGGCTATACGGCAGGTGAATTTAACAGCATCCTAAACGATCTTGAGCTTACGGTTAGTAGCGGACATTTCGGCTTTTCTCCATTTTTGGATCAATCGGATGATGCACTTAAACATTTTGTAAATCGCTGCATTGATGGTGCAAAAGCAGTAAACAGCAAATACATTACCTGGCCTTTTAATGCGCCTGAACAGAGAAATTTAGAAACGTTCAAAGCAATGCCGCACAAACTGAACCTTATTGGAGAACAGGTAACAAAAGCAGGTCTAGGTTTTGCTTACCACAACCATGGATACGAATTTGATGACCTTGGCGGTACAAGTGGTTTTGATATTATTATAAATGAAACCGATCCGAATTTAGTGAAACTACAAATGGACATGTATTGGGTTTTACATGCCGGGAAGAAAACACCGAAACAACTCATTGAGGAACAGCCTGGCAGATATGTTATGTGGCACATAAAAGACATGGACAAAATTACAAGAGATTATTCTGAACTAGGAAATGGTTCTATTAATTATCATGAAATTCTCCCCGACCCAAAAAAATCAGGCCTTGAATTTTTTTACCTTGAACAAGGTGGGAATTATGCTGAAAATTCTAAGAAAAGTGCTTCTGATAGTGCTTTATATTTCAAAGAAGAACTTCAAAAGTATTTATGAATAAGTACATCTCTTAACTGTCTTAATAGGAGAAAGTGGAGATAGTTACAGTTCATTTTCAAAAACAATGTCTCCTAGTAGATACTTTTTTAGTAGAGTTATTATTCATGAGTTTGGTCACGCAGTGCATTATGAAATAGCAGGAAATACTCAATAGATTACTGACTTATTTAATGGAGCTACACTAGGCGACTCTTCAAATAGTTATTTCTTAAAAAACAAGATGAGTTCTTTGCAGAGATGTTTACAGCTTACGTTTTAGAAAGAAACAATATAACTAAAGACGGAATAAGTTTAGTCAATTCAGTATACTATACTAATGTTATGGAGCCGTATTTTAATACTCTATTTAACAATTAATATCAACGACTGGACACTATCAATTAACTTTGCCTATCATCTTGAGAGAATGAGGCTAGGCAGAGAATCATATCAAGATACTGGAAGATATGACTGGTCCTGAGTTAAATTATGCGGTTTGAATTTGTTTAAATCTTTTTTTTTGGTTTAATAGCTTGAGTAAAGTCTAATAATTTTAAAAAAAATGTTGCACAGTTGATTGAAGCTTGCTACATTTATTGCATATGAAAAAGCAAATGAAAAAAGTTATATTAGTTGCTCTTGCAAGTGTTTTTGTCGCTTGTGGTGGTTCAGAAGAAAAGAAAAAAGGATTTGAATATAATCGGACTAAAGCTGAACAAAAAAAATCAACATCTCAAAAAAGCACTACGCCAATTGACCTTTCCAATAAAGGAATTGGTCCAATTAAAGATTTAACTTTTGATAAAAATATAGACCAAGAATTGGTCACAAAAGGTGCTTCTACATTTAAACAAAAATGTACCGCATGTCACAAGGCTAATAAAAAACTAATTGGTCCTGCTATGAAGGGGATTTATGAACGACGTTCGCCTGAATGGGTTATGAATATAATGCTGAATCCTACAGAAATGCTTAAAAACGACCCGATTGCTATTGCCCTATTAAAAGAATACAACAACATCAAGATGATCAATCAGAACCTCACAGAAGATGAAGCTCGATCTATAGCGGAATACATGAGAACATTATAAGCTTAATCAATTAAAGAGGAGACCAAGCTCTTCCTCCAGTAGCTTCTTGTAAATCAACACACCCTTTTTGTTCTCCTGGAATTGGTCTATAAATTAAGACAGTTTCGCCAATTACTTCCGAGTTTTTAAAAGCAGAGACTACTAAATTCCTCAAACTATTAATTATAGAATGTGCTGCTGCTTCTTCTGGAACAGCATTTATTTCACCTTTTTCTTTGGCCTCAGCCCAAGCGTTAAGTGTCTCCCATCGCGAATCTTGTATTGCTTTGTCGGCTCTTAAGAAACGATTTAATAGTGCGTCTATGTCTTCGTTTATCAGCTCAGAAACTTCTTTCTTACCAGCTCCTTCAAGTGCTAATTTAGAAACTATAGGTAACGACATTTTAGCAAATTCCTTGTCCTCCGGACTTGAAACAAGTGCCATATAACCATCCATGAATTGAGTTAGATTAAGGTCGTTTGCACCGGGTATATTGTCAGTAGTAGGTAAAATTACATCGATTATCTTGCTAACTAAATCAGCTTGTTGTGATGTGAAAAATTCTGGAGTCCAAATACCTTTTCCTGTCTGACAGCTTTCGAAAAGACTAACAACTGTTGAGCTAAGAGCAACTGCTCCAAACGAAAGTCCAATATTTTTTAATGCGGTTCTTCTTTGCATGATGTAATCTTTTATAGGTTCATTTTTTTTAATTCTTTTACAGCAAAATCTACTGCTCTTGCAGTCAATGCCATATAGGTAAGGGATGGATTAACATTCCCGGCAGAGGTCATTGCCGCGCCATCAGTAACAAACACATTAGGTACTTCATGTAATTGATTATTACCATTTAGAACCGATGTTTTTGGGTCATGACCCATTCGAGCAGTTCCCATTTCATGAATTCCTAAACCTAAATGATATTCGTTATCCCATCCAGAAACATTTTTAAATCCTGCATTGTCTAGCATTTCCATTGCTTGAGTTTGCATATCCTTTCGCATATTGAGTTCGTTTTCACGAATTGTTGCATCAAAAGTAACGGTTGGTAAACCCCATTGATCTAGTTTGTCGTAATCAAGAGTCATTTTGTTTTCATGATAAGGTAACACCTCGCCAAAGCCATTTAGACCTATTGACCATCCACCTGGATTAAGAATTGCTTCTTTGAACTCAGGCCCATAAGCCATTTCTTTTACGTTTTCAGTCCAAGAACCTCTACTTCCACCACCTTGGTATCCATATCCTCTTAAAAAGTCTTTTTGATTAGTACCACCACCTAGGTTTCTAAAACGCGGTATAAATACACCGTTGGCTCTTCTTCCTGTATAATATTTATCTTCATACCCTTCAACATCGGCACTAGCACCTACCTGAAAGTGATGATCCATTAAGTTGTGTCCTAATTCTCCTGAAGCATTCCCCATTCCATTTGGAAAAGCAGCCGATTTAGATTGCATTAAAATCGAAGTACTTGCAACAGCAGAAGCGCACAAGAAAATTATTTTAGCTTTATAATCGGTTGTTTCTTTGGTAATTGAATCTATAACACGAACTCCAGTTGCTCGTTTGGTTTCAGGATCATAAAGTACTTCATGCACTACTGCATTTGTTTTCATAGTCATATTCCCAGTTTCTTCTGCCATTGGAAGTGTAGAAGAGTTACTGCTGAAGTAAGCTCCAAATGGACAACCACGCATACATCGATTACGGTGCTGGCAGGTAACTCGTCCTGCACCCGGTTTCGTTCCTTCTGTAATGTGAGCAGTACGACCAATCGTTAAAAGGCGGTCAGTATATTTATCTGCAATGGATCCTTTCAAATGGTCTTCCACGCAGGTCAGTTCCATCGGTTTTAAAAATTCACTATCAGGAAGTTGAGGTAAAGATAAACTCTCACCACTAATTCCTACATGCTTCTCAACATAACTGTACCATGGAGCAATATCTTTGTATCGAATTGGCCAGTCAACTGCAATGCCTTCTTGTGCGTTTGCTTCAAAATCAATATCTCCACGGCGGTAACTTTGACGTCCCCACATGAGTGATCTTCCTCCTACATGATACCCCCGACACCAGTCAAACTGCTTATCTTCGTTATAAGGATGTTCGTTGTCGTCTACAAAAAAATGTTTGTGCGATTCCATTGTTGTATATTCAGTCCTACTTTGCTTTGGCTGTTTCTTTCTAGTTTCTTGGGTAATAACATCTCCATGAGGATAATCCCATGGATCTTTATTCATGGTTGGATAATCTTCAATATGCTTGACCATTCTACCGCGCTCAAGGACAAGTGTTTTCAATCCTTTTTCGGTTAATTCTTTAGCAGCCCAACCTCCGCTTATACCAGTTCCAACAACAATAGCGTCGAATTCGGTTGTATTGTAACCTGTGTTCATATTTAAGTTTTTTTTGAAATCCCTTAAATATAGACACAAAGATTATGAATTTGTCAAGAATTAAGAAAGATTTAAACTAAAAAGCAATTTAAATCGTTTTCGTTTTAAAAAACAGCAATCCCCTTAACTAAAAAACCTTTTGAATAACGAATAGTGTTAGATTAGAAATCAATTGTATTTTAGCATTAGCTTAATTCTGATTCAAACATCGAATTTCAATACAAATTGCTAGATAACAAAAACTAAGCCTAAAAAAACCTTATGAAAAGAAGAAATTTTATCTTGAAAAGTACATTTGCAGGACTTGGACTTTCGACCGTTGGAGCTTATGCTTACAACAACCTTAATCTTGAAGCAAACACAATTGCCAGCGGAATTCTAACAGAGCCGTTTTTTAAATTATCTCTAGCACAATGGTCACTTAATAATGCAATCCGAGGAGGTACTATGGATCCTTATAATTTTGCATCAAAAGCACACGAGCTTGGGTTTGAAGGTTTAGAGTACGTAAATCAGTTATATAAAGATGTAGTGGATTCTAAAAATCAACCAGCTGCACTTAAAAATTTCATTGCAAGAAACAATGAAAAAGCAGCTGCACATAGCCTAAAAAATCTATTAATCATGATCGATAATGAAGGAGATTTATCGGTTAGCTCTGCAGTTGAAAGAAAAAAGTCTGTCGAAAATCACCATAAATGGGTAGAAACTTCTGCTGCAATGGGATGCCATTCGATTCGAATTAATTTGTTTGGTGATAATGACCCTAAGATTTGGGTCGAAAACTCTAAAGAAAGTCTTTTGTCTCTTGGAGCCTACGCTTCAAAGTATAACATTAATGTAATTGTTGAAAATCATGGGTATTTATCATCTAATGCTGAGCTACTTATGGAGGTTCTTAATGATGTAGACCTTTCCAATTGTGGAACACTTCCCGACTTCGGGAATTTTTGCTTGGAAAAAACTAATGGAGAGCGTTGGGGAGCAAATTGTATTAAAGAATATGATCGTTACCAAGGTGTAAAAGAATTAATGCCACGAGCATTTGCAGTAAGTGCCAAAGCTAATGAGTTTGATGCTCAGGGAAACGAAACAGCTATAGACTACAAGCGTATGCTTCAAATAGTTAAAAACGCAGGTTTTAATGGGTATATTGGGGTAGAATATGAAGGTCAAAAATTAAGTGAAGAGGCCGGAATATTGGCGACTAAAAACCTTTTAATAAAAGCTGCAAAAGAATTAAGCTAATTAACTTTTAATTATAATGAGTACAAAAACAAAAATTCAACTGTCCTTAATGATGTTTCTCCAGTTCTTTATTTGGGGAGGGTGGTTTGTGACCTTAGGAACCTTTTTAGGGAATGATTTAAATGCTACTGGAGCAGAAACAGGTATGGCGTTTTCGACTCAGTCATGGGGAGCTATAATTGCTCCATTCTTTATTGGATTGATTGCAGATCGTTATTTTAATGCTGAAAAAATATTAGGGATCTTGCATCTTATAGGAGCTGTTATAATGTATTATATGGCACAAGCAGAATCCTTTAATGCCTTTTATCCACTAGTATTTGCTTATATGGTAGCCTATATGCCTACTCTTGCTTTGGTGAATTCTGTTTCGTTTTTTCAAATGAAAGACCCAGCTAAAGAATTTTCGTTAATCCGTGTTTTTGGAACTATTGGATGGATTGTAGCAGGTTTAGTTATAAGTTATGTCTTTCATTGGGATTCCAAAGAATCAATTAGTCAAGGAGCATTGAGTAACACGTTTATCATGGTCGCAATTGCATCATTAATACTTGGACTAATTAGCTTTACACTTCCTAAAACTCCCCCATCACAATCCGATGGAGCGATTAGTATTTCGGATATTCTTGGGTTGGATGCGCTTAAGCTTTTGAAAGATCGAAACTTTTTGATGTTCTTTATAACTTCAATTCTAATTTGTATTCCATTGGCGTTTTACTACCAGCAAGCAAATCCATTTTTAGTGGAACTTGAAATGGAAAATCCGACAGGAAAAATGACTTTAGGACAGATCAGCGAAGTGCTTTTCATGCTTTTGCTCCCTTTCTTCTTTAAGAAGTTTGGATTCAAAAAAACACTATTAGTAGGAATGTTAGCATGGGCAGTTCGTTATGCACTATTTGCCTATGGAAATGCTGGAGAACTTACTTTTATGTTGATTATGGGAATTGCTTTACACGGAATTTGTTATGACTTTTTCTTTGTGTCGGGTCAAATTTATACCGATTTTAAAGCTGGTGAAAAAGTGAAAAGCGCAGCGCAAGGATTAATTACATTAGCAACCTATGGGATTGGTATGTTAGTCGGTTTTTGGGTAGCTGGTAAAATTTCAGATAAATATACACTTACTGATGGAAGTCATGACTGGGAAGTTATCTGGATGATTCCCGCGGTATTTGCACTTGGTGTAATGGTGCTATTTATTGTAGTTTTTAAAGATGAAAAAATTGAACTTAAAAAAGAATAAAATTGGGTAATAAAATACGCTTAGGAATTTTAGGGGGAGGCGGTGATTCTCTAATAGGAGTTGTTCATAGAATTGCATCGAATATGTTTGATCGTTATGAACTTGTAGGAGGATGTTTTAATCCAAATGAAGAAGAAAATAAAAGTTTTGCAAACCGCATTGGAGTTCCATTAAACCGAGTTTACGTTAGCTTTGATGTGCTAATTGAAGAGGAATTAAAACTCCCTGTTGAAGAACGAATGGAAGTTATTTCGGTTTTAACGCCGAATTTTCTTCATTTTCCAATGGCAAAAAAACTGCTAGAAAAAGGGTTTAATGTAATTTGTGAAAAACCCCTCACTACCACCCATGCAGAAGCTTTAGAATTGGAAGCAATTCAAAAAGAAAAACAAACTGTTTTTGCAGTAACCTATACCTACACGGGCTACCCTATGGTTCGCCAAATGAAGGATATGATTAGAAGAGGTGTTTTAGGAACCATACAAAAAGTAGATTTACAATACTATCAAGGATGGATTAATCCCGTAATTCACAAACCCGAAGAGCGTGCCAAAGTATGGCGCTTGGATCCGAAAAAAGGAGGGCTCAGTTGTTGTATCGGAGATATTGGAACGCATGCGTTTGATATGTTGGAATATGTAACCGGCATGGAAGTGAAAAAACTACTGGCTGATCTTAACTATTTATATGAAGACAATCCTCTTGACCTAGATGGAACTGTTTTAATACGTATGTCCGAATACTGTAAGGGCGTTATACGAGCAAGTCAAATTGCTACAGCGGAAGAAAACAATTTTACTGTTCAAATATACGGAAGTGAAGGAAGTTTAAAATGGAGACAAGAAAATCCAAACGAATTGGTTCACTTAACAGAAGGTTTACCGATGCAGGTTTTGAAACCAGGACACGATTATTTATCTGACTTTTCATTAGACAGTAGTAAAATTCCACCAGGTCATCCTGAAGGTATTTTTGATTCAATGGGAAATATATACAACGGAGTAGCAAAGGCATTAAGAAACGAAGTACATGATGAGGGAGCATTTCCAACACTGCATGACGGAGTTCGTGGAATGCTTTTTATTGAAAAAGTATTGGATTCAAATGCCAATGGGAATACTTGGGTAGATTTATAAAATTTTTAATACATGAAAACAGTCAAAGGGCCTGCTATATTTTTAGCACAATTTGTAGATCAAAAAGCACCTTTCAACACACTTGATGGGATGTGCAAATGGGCAGCAGATTTGGGGTATAAAGGAATTCAAATTCCAACTTGGGAGACTTTTTTAATCGATTTAGACAAAGCGGCAGAAAGCCAGACGTATTGTGATGAACTAAAAGGAAAAGTAAATTCTTATGGTCTTGAAATAACAGAGCTTTCGACTCACTTACAAGGGCAACTTGTTGCAGTTCATTCCGCTTATGATTTGATGTTCGATAATTTCGCTCCTGATGCTTATAAAAACAACCCCAAAGCCAGAACTCAATGGGCAATAGAAACTGTAAAAAAAGCAGCTAAAGCCAGTAGAAGACTAGGTCTAAATGTATCTGCAACTTTTTCAGGCTCGTTACTTTGGCACACATGGCACCCTTGGCCACAAAGACCAAAAGGTTTAGTCGAGATGGGCTTCGAAGAATTAGCAAAACGCTGGTTGCCAATTTTAGATGTGTATGAAGACAATGGAGTCGATTTATGCTACGAAATACATCCTGGAGAAGACTTACATGACGGGGTAACTTTTGAACGTTTTCTTGAAGCAACAGGGAATCATAAACGGGTTAATATTCTTTATGATCCAAGTCATTTTGTACTTCAACAATTAGATTATATTACCTATATCGATCACTACCACGAGTTCATAAAATCATTCCACGTTAAAGATTCTGAATTTAAACCTAACGGTAAAAAAGGAGCTTTCGGTGGATATGGTGATTGGATTGATCGCGCTGGACGCTACCGCTCTCCTGGTGATGGACAAATTGATTTTAAATCAATATTTACAAAATTAACAGAATACGGCTGCGATGTTTGGGCCGTAATGGAATGGGAATGCTGTATCAAAAGTCCTGAACAGGGAGCAAGAGAAGGGGCTCCTTTCATACAAAGTCATATCATTGAAGCTACTAAAAAAGTATTTGACGACTTTGCTGGTGGATCTACCGATCCAGAATTACTTAAAAAAATACTAAACCTCTAAAACTAAATTAAATGAAACATTTATTAACTGTATTATGTTTTTCTGTTGGATTAATTTCTTGTAACGGAAACCCAGAAAAAAAGAAAACTACTGAACCTCAAAAAGAACAAGCTGTGGAAGTATCAAACGAATGGACTCTTCTCTTTGATGGAGAAACTTTAAATGGATGGCACCAATATAATGATGAAGGAATGAGTGATCAGTGGTCTGTAATAGACAGTGCTATGGTTTTTACACCTAAAGAAAACCGAACCTACGGTGACGGTGGTAAAAACATTGTTACTGACAAAGAGTACACTAATTTTGTTTTATCAATTGAGTGGAATGTTTCTGAAGTTGGAAATAGCGGAATCTTTTGGGGAGTAAATGAAAGCAAAGAATTTGGAGAGCCTTATTTAACAGGCCCTGAAATTCAAGTTTTAGATAACGACCGTCATCCAGATGCAAAAGCTAACCCTAAGTTTCATCAAGCAGGAGCTTTGTATGACATGGTTCAGCCAACGGCAGACGTATGTAACCCAGCCGGAGAATGGAATCATGTGGTATTGACTGTGGATCATAATAAGAACGCAGGTAGTGTTGTCTTTAATGGAACAGAAATTGTTACTTTTGCAGTACACGGGCCTGAATGGGATGCTTTAGTTAAAGCTTCTAAATTTGGAAACACAGAAGCTTCAAATTATACCCACGCTCCTAAATTTGGAACATTCAGAACAGGTAAAATAGGGCTTCAAGATCACGGAGATCAGGTTTCCTTCCGAAATATTAAAATTAAAGAATTATAGCATCTGCATGATTACATCAATGACCGGGTTTGGAAAAAGTGAAACACAAGTTTTAAATAAAAAAATGACCGTTGAAATCCGAACACTTAATAGTAAAAATATTGACTTAAACTTCAGAGTACCTCATTTGTATAGAGAATTAGAGCCTCAACTGCGTGGAATTTTGAATAAAGAACTAACACGTGGTAAAATTGATGTTTCTGTATATATTGAAGGAAATATAGCAACCAATACTTCACAATTAAATAAAGAGGTGATTGATGATTATATAACTCAACTTAAAGTAATTCATTCGGGTGAGACTACGGAATTACTTAAAATGGCAATTCGTTTACCCGATGCACTAAAGACCGAAAAAGAAGATCTTAAAGAAGAGGAAAAAGAAGCGCTTCTTGCTACTTTCTCATCAGCTTTAGCGGATGTAAATGCCTACCGCCAAAATGAAGGTGCTGTTTTAGGAAAGGATTTTACAAAACGTATTGAAGTGATTCATAACTTACTTGAAGAAGTAATAGAAATAGACCCTGAGCGCAAAGAAAAAATAACCCTGAAGCTTAAGACGGCATTGGATAAGCTTGTAGTTGAAACCGATGAAAATAGATTAGAACAAGAATTAATCTATTATTTAGAAAAATATGACATCACAGAAGAAAAAGTTCGCTTAACAAATCATCTAGCTTATTTCAACGAAATCATGGGGCAAGAAGAACCTAATGGTAAAAAACTAGGGTTTATTGCACAAGAAATGGGGCGTGAAATTAATACCATAGGATCAAAAGCTAATCATTCTGGGCTTCAAAAAATTGTAGTTCAAATGAAAGATGAATTAGAAAAGATAAAAGAACAACTACTTAACGTACTCTGAATGAAACAAGGAAAATTATTTGTTTTTTCAGCACCCTCCGGTAGTGGAAAAACAACCTTGGTTCGTCATCTCTTGACTCAGAAAATTCCTCTTGGTTTTTCTATTTCTGCTACATCAAGAGAAGTCCGTGGTGCTGAAATTGAAGGAATAGATTATCACTTCCTTAGCTTGGCAGATTTTAAACAAAACATAGCTAAAGGTTCCTTTGTCGAATATGAAGAAGTCTATGCTGGTGTTTTTTATGGAACCCTGAAGTCTGAATTGGAACGTCTTTGGAAACTAGGCAAACATGTTCTTTTTGATATCGATGTAAAAGGGGGGCTTCGTATCAAGAAACAATACCCAGACCAAACCTTAGCGATCTTTGTTAAGCCTCCGTCTAAAGAAGCTCTAGAAAAGCGCCTAAGAGGAAGAGGTACAGAGGATGAAGATGCCATTAAAACTCGTCTAAACCGCGCAGAAAAGGAGCTTAGTTTTGCCACACAGTTCGATAAGATCATCATAAACGATCACTTAGAAAAGGCTAAAAAGGAAGTCTTAGGGCTAGTAGAAGCTTTTATTAATTCCTAAGCAAAAACCTATCTTTGTGTTATGAAAAAAATTGGACTCTACTTTGGAACTTTCAATCCAATCCATATTGGTCATCTTATTCTTGCAAATCATTTTGCTGAAACAACAGATTTAGATGAAGTTTGGTTTGTTGTTACTCCTCAAAATCCAATGAAAAGAAAAGATTCTATTCTTGATAATCATCACCGACTAGAACTGGTTTATAAAGCTACGTATGATTATCCAAAACTTCGCCCTTCGGATATTGAATTTGGGTTACCAATGCCCAACTATACAATCAATTCGCTCACACATTTAGAAGAAAAGCATCCCGACAAGCAATTTGTCCTACTCATGGGAGAAGACAACTTGGTAAGTTTTCCAAAGTGGAAAAATTATGAATTGATTTTGGATCGTTATGAGCTTTATGTTTATCCTCGGAAAACTGATCGGACGATACCAAAACCGCTTCAAAATAATCCTAAAATTAACTTAATTAACGCCCCTCAAATTGAACTTTCATCTTCAGCAATTAGAAAGGCAATCAAAGCGAATCAAAACATCCGTCCATTACTCCCTCCAGAAAGTTGGTTGTATCTGGATGAAATGAACTTTTATAAATAAAATTTAGTTTAAAATTTCTTCAATTAAACGCTTGGTCAATGCTTCCCTACTCCACTTTTCTAGACTAGGAAATTCGTTATAAAGCGTGTCTTTTTGGGAGATTACAGTGTCTATAAATAAACGCATCTCTTTTAAATTACTCTGGTCGAGCATCACAGCTGCAGTTCCTTGTTCTAAAAATTTTGCTGCTTCCGAATCAGGGTTACCAATCGAAAGAATAGGAACCTCAGTCGCAATATATTCCAAAATCTTCCCCGAAATCATTTGGGTTTGCGCTCCTATGAATATAAAATTGATCAGTAAGTTTGCACTTTTCATTAGCCCAACAGCTTCTTTATGGGAAAGGTAACCGTGAAAAATAGTATCTATTTTTGGAAAAGAAATTTTAATTTCATTTATAATATCAGGTGCAATATTTCCTGCTAAAGAAAGTTTTATGGGTTGCGTTGCAGACAAATCATTTAGGATTTTAAACACCCCGTTATAAGGCTGATTTTGGGTTAACAAGCCTGTATAAACAACATGTAAATAGTGGTGATTTTTTTCGACAGTTCCCCTATTCATTAATTCGGAATCAAAGCCATTTGGTAGGGCATAGAATTTTTGGGCTGGAGCTTTTTCAATTAAACTCTCATGAAGCCTACCTCCTACTGTAGTAATTATTCCCTGAGCTGCTTGAAGCACCTGCAACTCAAGTTTCAAATCTTTTGAAACAGCTCGGGAACGCCTATATAAATCTTTGTTATAAAAAACATCCGACCATGGATCACGAAAATCAGCAAACCAATTGACCTTAAATTCTTTTTGTAACTGTAGTCCTATTAAATGTGATGAATGAGGAGGTCCAGTAGTTATAATTGTTGTAATCTGTTCTTTTGCTACAATTTTTCTAGCTGCTTTAAGCGCAAAAGGAACCCAGCCTATTCTTGCGTCTGGTATAAAAAAATTACCTCGAATAAAAGCGGAAAGTTTCCCAAAAACACTTTTTCGTTTTACTTCTCCTTGTGGAATTCCTTTTTTCTTAGAACCTGTTGTTAGTCTTGAGTACAATTGTAAAGGTTCTCGAGTGCTGGTTTTGATTACTCTAATACCATCAACTTCTTGATTTAGGCTTTCATCTAAAACTCCATAGGAAGCCTTTTCTTCATCAATAGTCACAACAATAGGCTCCCAGCCCAGGCTTTTCAAATGTTTTGCGAAATACATCCAACGCTGAACGCCTGATCCTCCGGAAGGTGGCCAGTAATAAGTAAGAATTAAAACTTTTTTTTGGGTACTCAAGTGCTCATTTTATAGTGCCAAGATACTAAAACTTTAGGTTGTTTAATTTTGAATACGCTGATATTGAATAAAAGAAGAAGTATAAATTCTATCTTGAAAAATAGGATTATTTGGTAAATTTAAATGGGTAACAAACTCATTTGGTGAGCGAATAATTAATTCAACTTGATCAATATTTAATGGAATATCAGAAAAGTCGGGTTGACCTGTGGGAGAATAATTAGTTCTCAATAACTGATCCGAAGTAAGTACGTGTGTACTGTCATTTTTTTGAGTTAATTCAAAGGAAAGTACACAGAAAAATCTATTCTCACATAAAGAACCTTCAAAAATTATTATTTCAAATTCATTTTCCCTGAAAGTAAACTTTGTCTCTCCATTACATCCCGCACCATTGCTTTCTTGGGTAAATGGAATGTCAGAAGATTGGTGTGTTTTTTTCATAATTCCAAGTCCCGATAAAACTAAAAGGTGTTTCTCCAATTGGTGAGTTGTTTTTTTTACAAAAAGTGAAAAAAAGTATATAATATTAAAATCAAAGGCATAAGAAAGATTTAGGTAAATTAAATATATCCTAAACCATTTATATGTATTACATATTAAAATATACTACTTTTTAAAAAGGGGAACGGAAGAGCAAGCTTCTCCATAAAAAAGACTCTTAACTACAGGCTGTAATTTTTGAATGAGATAAACAAAGGCACTTTCAGGAATTTGCTTTTCTGAACAGCCTTTTACAATTACAGGTTTACTTTCGAAAGAACTTAAATCCAATTCATCAATAGCTTTGACAAAAATTTGATGTTCTAAATCTTGAAGTGATCCCCAAACAATTTGTTTTGTAACTGGATTGAGCTGAGCAGTAATTAGTAAGCTTGCCCAAGCTGGTAAAATGGCATCTGTTGAGCAGAAAAGTGCTACGTAACAGTCTTTATAAATAGACCAGTCGAATGAAGTAATAGCTGTTCTAAATTCTTTTTCTCGTAATACAAATCCATGATCCAGCCACTGGCTTAAATCAACTTTAACACGATCGCCAGGAACATAAAGATCCTCTAAATCGAAAGTGATTAGAACACTATTTGCAACTCTATTTACAATTTCATCACTCATTATTTTCTATAAAAATCCAAGTTCTAACTTAGCTTCTTCACTCATTAAATCTTGAGTCCAAGGAGGGTCAAAAGTGATTTCAACCTCAGCGTCATTTACTTCGTTTAAAGACTTTACTTTTTCTTCAACCTCAACTGGGAGGGTTTCAGCTACAGGACAATTTGGCGTTGTTAAGGTCATTAAAATCTTAACATCCCGATCCTCGTTAACAAACACATCGTATATCAACCCCAATTCGTAGATGTCTACAGGTATTTCTGGATCGAATATGGTCTTGAGAACATTGACTACTTTTTCACCTAATTCTTGAGTATCTAACGTGTTTTCTGACATAATTAATTAAGTTGAGTTTGAAACGCAATTGCGTACATTTTTATTTGTTTGATCATAGAAACCAAGCCGTTTGCTCGAGTTGGAGACAAGTGCTCTTTGAGTCCGATCTGATCAATAAAATCAGTATTAGCATCTAAAATATCTTTTGGATGTTGATTTGAAAAAGTGCGTATTAAGATTGCAATAATCCCTTTGGTAATAATGGCGTCGCTATCGGCAGTAAATTCTAATTGAGTTTCTTTTAACTCTGCATGAACCCAAACCTTGCTTTGACAGCCTTTAATGATGTTATCATCTGTTTTGAATTCGGGAGCAATTAAAGGAAGTGTCTTGCCTAAATCAATCATATATTCGTAGCGCTGCATCCAGTCTTCGAACATTGCAAATTCTTCAATAATCTCTTCTTGTATCTCTTGTATGCTCATAATGCGCTAAGGTAATGCTATTTATTTCAACATTTGAATCGCACGATTCAATGCTTTAATCATCATGTCTATCTCTTCTTTGGTATTATAAAACGAAAAAGAAGCCCGAACCGTTCCGGGGATTTTATAAAAATCCATTATGGGTTGTGCACAATGATGCCCTGTTCTTACTGCAATTCCTAATTTATCTAAAATACTTCCAATGTCGTATGGATGAATTTCATTTACATTAAATGAAATCACCGCAGTCTTTTGAGGTGCTTCCCCATAAATTTTAACACCTTCAATGGCTTTTAGCTTATCTGTACCATAGTCTAGGAGTTCTTGCTCGTATGCTGCTATGGCTTCGAGGCCTATCCCATTCATATAATCAAGAGCAGCGCCAAAAGCTATGCCTCCTGATATGTTAGGTGTTCCTGCTTCAAATTTATGTGGAAGATCTGCATAGGTGGTTTTTTCGAAACGCACCTCAGCAATCATCTCCCCTCCACCTTGATAAGGAGGAAGTAGATTCAATATATTTTCTTTACCATATAGCATCCCTACGCCTGTAGGTCCGCACAACTTGTGAGCTGAAGTGACATAAAAATCTACATCTAAAGCTTGAACATCTGCCTTGATGTGTGGAGCAGCTTGAGCCCCATCTATTAGTACTTTTGCGTCTACTGCATGTGCTTGCCTAATTATTTCTTCTATGGGGTTTAAAGTTCCAAGTGCATTTGATACGTGGTTTACAAATACCAATTTGGTTTTTTCACAAAGCAAGTCGTTAAAAACATCCATTTCTAAAACACCAGAGTGGTTCATCGGAATCACCTTTAAAATTGCACCAGTACGTTCGCAAAGCATTTGCCAAGGAACAATATTAGAATGGTGTTCCATTGCTGAAACAATTAATTCATCCCCTTTTTTTAGCAATTGTGTATAACCTGAGGCTATTATATTGATGCTGTGGGTTGTTCCCGATGTCATTATTATTTCATGAGCATGAGCCGCATTAAAATGACTTTTGATTGTGTTTCGAGCAGCCTCATAAGCATCGGTTGCTTCTTGACTTAGGGTATGAACTCCTCTATGAATATTTGCATTGTAATTTCTGTAGTAATCAGCAATTACATCGATAACCTGATTTGGAGTTTGTGAGGTTGCTGCATTGTCAAAATAAACTAAAGGTTTTCCGTTAACTGTTCGTGACAGAATTGGAAAATCTTTTCTTATGTTGTTTACATCAAACATTCTATAAATCGTGTCCTATGCTGACTCCTAATTTATTAGCAATCAATTTATTAATTCTTGATTTTATCGCTGGAATTTTAACACTTTCTAATACGTTATTTGCAAACGCATAAGTTAATAATCCTTTAGCCTCCTTTTTTGGTATTCCTCTAGATCTTAAATAAAACATTGCGTCTTTATCTAACTGGCCAATTGTACAGCCATGAGAACATTTTACATCATCTGCAAAAATTTCGAGCTGTGGTTTTGTGTTAATGGTTGCTGTATCGTCTAATAAAATATTGTTGTTTTTCTGAAAGGCATTTGTTTTTTGAGCAATCTGATTTACATAGATTTTCCCGTTAAAAACTCCAACAGATTTATCGGCATAGATTCCTTTATAATCTTGATGACTCTCGCAATTTGGCTGTGCATGCTCTACTAAGGTATAATGATCTACGTGTTGTTTTTCACCAATAATGGTAATTCCTTTCATAGTAGAATCTATGTATTCACCTTTTTGGAAGAAGTTCAAGTTGTTACGTATAAGCTGACCTCCAAAAGAAAACGTGTGAACGCTCACATGGCTTTTAGCTTTTTGGGCCACATAGGTGTTGTCGATTATTGAAGCATCATCCAAATCATTCTGAACTTTATAGTAATCTACAAGTGCATTTTCTGAGGCAAAAATTTCTGTAACAGAGTTGGTTAGCACCTGATGTTGATTTAGACTTTGATGGCGTTCAAATATTTGAACTTGCGCGTTTTCTTCAACAACAATTAAATTTCTTGGTTGCAATAACATTGGTCCTTGATCGCTGGTTGAAAAATGAATAATCTGAATTGGCTTTTCAGCAACAACAGATTTAAAAATATGTATGTAGGCACCTTCTTTTGTAAAGGATGTATTCAAAGCAGTGAGACTGTCGTTTTGATTTGCTATTGTATTGAAATGCTTATCAATTGTTGCTTTGTATTTATCTTTAGAAAGAGCCGAAGACATTAAGCAAACATCTATTCCATCGTGGGTTGTGTCTGATAAAAAAGGACTATAAATTCCGTCTATAAATACAATTTTATAGGTATCTATATCATACAGAAAATACTTTTTTACATCTTTAAGTTCAATTACGGTTTCCTTCTTTGGGAAAATTGAGTAATCGTTTTTTAATAATTTAGCTAAAGAAGTGTACTTCCAAGCTTCATGTTTTTTTGTTGGGAACCCTAGTTTTTCGAATTGTTTCAAACTACTAGTTCGCATTTCATGAATAGGAGAAGACAAGTCTAACTGTTCTTCAAAAGCCATAAAAGAGGATATTAATTTTTCTTTTAAGTCCATATTTAGTCCGCTAATTGTTTGATCCAGTCGTATCCTTTTGCTTCTAGTTCGTGAGCCAATTCTTTGGTTCCGGACTTTACAATTCTACCGTTATGAAGAACATGTACAAAATCTGGAACTATGTGATCTAGCAAGCGTTGATAATGAGTAATTATGATTACGGCATTGTCTTTACTTTTTAATTTGTTAACTCCATGAGCAACTATTTTTAGTGCATCAATATCCAATCCAGAATCTGTTTCGTCAAGAATTGCCAGCTTGGGCTCTAACATTGCCATTTGAAAAATCTCGTTTCTCTTTTTTTCCCCTCCTGAAAAACCTTCGTTTAAAGAACGAGAAAGAAATTTAGAATCGATTTCCAAAAGGGCTGCTTTTTCACGGATATTTTTTAACATGTCTTTAGCAGGCATGTCCTCAAGTCCTTTAGCTTTTCTAGAGGCATTGATTGCGGTTTTAATAAAGTTAGTAACCGTAACACCTGGAATTTCTACAGGATATTGGAAGGACAAGAAAACCCCTTTGTGCGCGCGTTGTTCTGCATCGTCTTCAGACAAATCTTCTCCATTTAAAGTGATTTCTCCCTTTTCAACTAGATAGTCTTCGTTTCCTGCAATTACTGCTGAAAGTGTGCTTTTACCAGACCCATTTGGCCCCATAATAGCATGGACTTCTCCTGGGTTAACTTGCAGATTGATTCCTCTTAAAATTTCTTTTCCTTCTACACTCGCATATAGATTTTTTACTGTTAACATAATTTATGTAATCTTATCCCACCGATCCTTCGAGGGAAATTTCTAATAATTTTTGTGCCTCTACGGCGAATTCCATTGGAAGTTTATTTAAAACTTCTTTACTAAATCCATTTACAATTAGTGCAATCGCTTTTTCTGTATCAATTCCACGTTGGTTACAATAAAAAATCTGGTCTTCACCAATTTTACTGGTTGTAGCTTCGTGTTCAATTTGAGCAGAATTATTTCTAGCTTCTATATACGGAAAGGTATGTGCTCCACACAAATCACCCATAAGAAGGGAGTCGCATTGAGAAAAGTTACGTGCATTAGCGGCTTTGGTATGAACCTGAACCAAACCACGATAGCTGTTTTGTGAATGACCTGCTGATATTCCTTTCGAAATTATTGTACTTCGGGTATTTTTACCCAAATGAATCATTTTAGTTCCTGTATCGGCTTGCTGATAATTATTGGTTACTGCAATAGAATAAAACTCTCCTATTGAGTTGTCTCCTTTCAAAATGCATGAAGGATATTTCCAAGTAACCGCTGAGCCAGTTTCTACTTGTGTCCAAGAAATTTTTGCGCTGTTATGACAAATACCTCTTTTGGTTACAAAATTAAATACACCACCTTTTCCCTCTTTATCTCCAGGATACCAATTTTGAACGGTTGAATATTTTATCTCTGCCTCATCCATAGCGACTAATTCTACAACTGCAGCATGCAGTTGGTTTTCGTCTCGTGATGGAGCTGTGCATCCTTCAAGGTAACTTACATAACTAGATTGGTCTGCAATTACAAGTGTTCTTTCGAACTGTCCTGTTCCCGCTTGATTGATTCTGAAATAAGTTGACAATTCCATAGGACAACGAACCCCTTTTGGTATATAACAAAAAGATCCATCTGAAAAAACAGCAGAATTTAGTGCTGCATAGAAATTGTCTTTTACTGGAACTACCGAACCAATATATTTTTTAACTAAATCTGGATATTCTTTAATTGCTTCTGAAATGGAGCAAAATATAATGCCTTTTTTGGCTAAGGTGTCTCTAAAAGTAGTTGCTACAGAAACAGAATCTACAACTATGTCTACGGCCACACCAGCAAGAACTTTTTGCTCGTCTATAGAGATTCCTAATTTTTTGAAGGTGTCCAATAGTTCTGGATCAACCTCATCTAGACTTTCATATTTGTCTTTTTTATTTGGAGCGGAGTAATAAGAAATTCCCTGAAAATCTGGCTTCTTGTACTTTACATTATGCCATTCAGGTTCTTTCATTAGGATCCACGAACGATACGCATCTAAACGCCAATCGGTCATCCATTGAGGTTCTTCTTTTCTTTTTGAAATTGCTCGGACAATGTCTTCGTTTAATCCGATAGGAAAAGTATCCGAATCGATATCGGTATAAAAACCGTACTCGTATTCTTTAGTCTCTAACTCTTTTTTAAGTTCTTCTTCGGTATATGCCATTGCATTTTTTTTTAGAGTGAAAAGCTCTCACCACAACCACAAGTTCTATTTGCGTTTGGGTTATTGAATACAAACCCTTTTCCATTTAATCCTCCAGAGTATTCCAGGGTAGTTCCTAATAAATACAAGAGACTTTTTTTATCTACTACAATTTTGACGTTGTTGTCTTCAAAAAGACGGTCTTCATCAAGTTGTTTTTTATCAAAATTTAAATCGTAGGACAGGCCTGAACAACCCCCACTTTTAACCCCTACTCTAACGTAGTCGTTAACGGGATCGAAACCTTCTTCTTGCATTAAAACAGATACTTTTTGTTTTGCCGTTTCAGAGACCTTAATCATAACTATTTAAAGTTTTTCTAAATAAAGCACAAATATAAGGTATTTCGAGCATTAAGCCTTAGAATCTAGAATAGATATAAACTATGAGAAAATATATTAAATTAATGGTATTGTACAACGACCAAATCCTTATTGCCATGATTTCCCTGAAAAAGTCCGTCTATACTTTCTGTTTCGCCTACTACAATTATTTTACCTGAAGATAATTCGATAATATCATGGGCTAAATCAACACTTAATCCTCCTAAAGAAAAGCTATTAAGCACTGTTTTATCTGGCGATAATCTTAAAACCAACATGTCATTATCCCCTTGATTCATGGAAACATCCCCATCATTACTTCGCGAGTATCCAGCTAACCAAAGATCATCATTTGAACCAATTGCAAGTCCTCTACCTAAGTCAAAAGAAGATCCTCCAAAAGAGTGTTCTGACAAAAGTTCTCCAGAAGTATTTAGTGTTATTATCCAAAAATCAGAGCTTCCTTTAGGGTAGCTTATATTTCCATCGGGGCTAAAACTATTTCCAAATACAACGATATTCCCTTCCCCATCTTGAAGAACTGCATTAGCACCGTCAATCTCTGAACCACCAAGAGTCTTTTCCCAAAGTATATTTCCTAGCGAATTAATCATTACGACCCAAACATCATAGCTCCCTTGAGATTCTGACACATCTACATCCGAACTTTCTGTAGTTCCAACTAAAACAAAATTACCATTTACAAGTTCAATAGCATCATACGATCGGTCGTTGCTCGTTCCGCCATAATAATTTCGCCACTCAACAACACCTTGAGCGTTAATTTTATGACACCAAAATTCACCTACACCGTGTCTAGAAGATCTTTCGGATATTGAATTTCCTGCTCCATTTGAAGCAGTAACATCTAAAAATCCGTTAAATAAAGCTCCTCCGTCGGAAGTCTTGATGATGTTGTAAGCGTGATCATGCCCTGCATATCCAAAGCTCCGCTCCCACATAAAATTACCTTGCTCATTTATTCGTATTATCCAATTATCATGTTGTCCTTCGTTATTCGTTCCTAGTCCATCAGCACTTTGGCTATACCCCAACAGCATAAAGCCGTTATCATCCATTTGAATTAGGGAATGACCCCTATCATCTCCAGAGCCACCGTAGGTTTTGTTCCAATCTAATTCACCCTCTGAGTTAAATTTCAGTAACCAAAGATCACTTTCTTCAAGTGCTTTATCCGTAATGTCACCGTTAATGCTTTTTGTATTTCCAAAAACCGCAAAACCGCCATCACTAGTTTCAATTAGGGCGTGAGCGACATCTTCATTAGTCCCTCCAAAGGTTTTAACCCAAGACAATTTACCCTCAAAAGAAGAACTAATTCCTGAATCTGGGTAATAACTTGAAATTGAGGTCGCGTTTTCGCATCCACAAAAACATAGGATAAAAAGAAAATAAAAAAACCGCATATAAATTATTCGCTTGGTTTTACCAAATAGAGTCCCGTATTGATATCACTTATAACAATTACTCCGCTTTCGAAATAAGGATAAATACTCCATACGCCATTAAAGTTAGCATTATTATTTGAAGGATAGGTGTCAAAAAAGCCTTCTTCTTCCATTACTGCAGAAGCAATGTTTATGGTATTAATTTCTCTAAAGCCTGCGGTATAATTTGCTATAAAAAAAGAATTGTTTTTAGTATAGCCGTTATGATCAATTGCATTAGTAGCTCCGAGATAAGTATGATGTAAAATGGGGTTGTCTAAATCTTCTAAATCAAAAACAAGCGTTTTTGTTCGTCCCCCAAAATTAATTTCATCAAGTTCGTCTCCCAAATAATAGTATTGATGGTCTTCGGCTAACCATCCTTGATGCGTGTACCCGCCATTACTATAAGACATGTTTGATATTAATATAGGAGCAGATTTATCAGTAACATCAACAATGACAACTTGATTATTATCGCCACCATCACTGTTGCTTCCAAATAAAATTTCTTTCCCATGATGATCTTGATCGGGTCCGTTATAAGTAACTATATGCGCGTCGTGGGAGTAAGATTCATCCGAAAAACCTCCTTCTAAAGTTGGATTAAGCGGATCATTAACATCTATAAAAGCAGGGCCTCCTTCGTATAAACCACTTCCAATTACATAAGCAAAACCACTGGCTTCGTTTATGGCAATGTTATGTGCATTTCCAAATCCTGTAAAACGAGCGTCTGCTGTGAAGTTTTGTTTTGAAGGTACATCTCGCAATCGTGTTAAATCAAAAACTTGCATTCCATGGTTAGCTGCTTCACTTACTATAAATGCATGATTTTGAAAAACCTTAACATCTCTCCATGAACTAGGAACGGAAGCAGTGGCTAATTTACCTAAATAAATAGGTTGATCAGGAACGCTAATATCTACAAATGCAGTCCCATCGTCTAGTCCCATTATTGCATATTCTTTTCCAGTTTGTGGGTCGGTCCAGCCCCAACAGTCGTTTCCTGAATTAGCACGAAAAGTTTCTAAAGAAACTATTGCCTGCAGGTCATATCCAGAACATGGATAAACTCCTGCAAAACCGTCTACACAAGGTGTTAAACCGCTTGAAGGAATTGTCAAGGTTGGTATTGAAGGGATGTAAGGCGTTGTTTCTATTATATTTGAGCAACCCCAAAAGGATACAATTGAAATCAAAAAGATTTTGATTTGAGTTTTCATATTATAATATAGAATTCGTGTTTAAAGATAAACTATCCAATAACCCTGTCAAAATTTAGGGGTTTATTTCAATAAACCTCTTATTTTTGCATCATGCTAGAAGATAAAAACATTCCTAAGACACCTGTTGCCACTTTAGGCGAATTTGAATTAATTAAAACTATTACCAAAGAATTTAAAATCAATGAAAAGTCGACACAAGTTGGCATTGGTGATGATGCAGCAGTAATTCAACACGGAAAAGAAGACACCCTTGTTTCTACAGACTTATTGATTGAAGGAGTACATTTTGACCTAAGCTATATGCCCTTAAAGCATCTGGGGTATAAGGCTGTAATGGTAAACTTGTCGGATATCTACGCAATGAATGGGATTGCAACCCAAATCACATTCTCTCTTGCTTTTTCTAATCGTTTTCCACTAGAAGCCATTGAAGAATTATACGCGGGAATCTATTTAGCATGTGAAAATTACAAGGTAGATTTGGTTGGAGGAGACACAACCAGCTCAACAACAGGCTTAATGCTTTCTTTAACTGCAATTGGAAAAGCACCTAAAAAAGAAATTACTCAAAGAAGTGGAGCAAAAGAAGGAAATCTAGTAGTCGTTACTGGAGATCTTGGAGGAGCTTATATGGGTTTGCAAGTTTTGGAAAGAGAAAAGGCTGTTTTCCAAGTAAACCCTCAATCTCAGCCTGATTTATCTGAGTATAGTTATTGTATAGAAAGACAATTGAAGCCCGAAGCCCGCACAGACATAAAAGCTTTATTGAATGAATTAGACGTTAAACCAACCTCTATGATTGATATAAGTGACGGTCTTTCTTCGGAAATATTACACATTTCAAAGGCTTCTAAATTAGGGTGCCAAATCTATGAAGACAAAATTCCAATTGATCCAGAAGTTGGTAAAACCTGTGAGGAATTTAAAATCAATAACACTACAGCAGCTCTTAATGGTGGTGAAGATTACGAACTATTATTTACCATAGAGCAAAATGATTTTGAAAAGGTAAAAGGACATCCACATCTTAGTGTAATTGGACATATGACCGACCAAGCTTCTGGCTATAATATGGTAACTGGACTGGGGCAGCAGATTGAATTAACTGCTCAAGGTTGGAACGGAATAAAAAGTGAAGAATAAGCTTAACCTAGCGCTACATCCAGACACATCATAACAATAAACCCTCCAATAAATCCAAGGGTCGCAATGTCGGTATACTTGTCTTGTTGAGTTTCGGGAATTACTTCTTCGACCACTACAAAAATCATTGCACCAGCTGCAAAAGACAAAGCATATGGAAGTATAGGTGTGAAAAAAGTGACTGCAACTGCTCCGATAACTGCAGCTACAGGCTCTACAGCGGCAGACATTTGTCCGTACCAAAAGCTTTTGAAACGGCTTAACCCCAAGCGTCTTAAGGGCATAGATACCGCTATTCCTTCCGGGAAATTTTGAATTCCAATACCAATAGCCAAAACTACAGCACCAGCTATAGAAGCTTCAGGAATTCCTGCAGCAACTCCTCCAAAAAGAACACCGATTGCTAATCCTTCGGGAATATTGTGAAGTGTGATGGCTAAAACTAATAAAGTTGTTCGGTGCCATGGAGTTTTGATTCCTTCGCTTTCTTTAAAATTAATGTGCATGTGAGGCAAGACCTTATCTAGTGCAAAAATAAATAAAGCCCCTAATCCAAACCCAACAGCTGCGGGCATCACCTTAACAAAGCCCTCACCTGGGCTCATCTCAATTCCAGGGGCGAGTAAACTCCAAAAACTTGCAGCAACCATTACTCCTCCCGTAAAGCCTAACATTCCATCGAGAACAGCTCGATTCATTTTTTTAAAAAAGAACACAAATGAAGCTCCAAAGGCTGTTAATCCCCATGTGAAAAGAGTAGCATACAATGCACCTAATACCGGGTCGGTTTTTTCGAAAAAAGCTATTAATGTTTCCATTTTAATTGATTTTAATAAATCTTTTGCAAATTTAGGTAAATTACTCGAGGAAAGCTATCCATCTATCCGTTTCAAATCTTTAATTTTATAGAATCTATGGAAAATAAAAACCATTTTGACTATATAATTTGCGGCGGGGGTGCTTCTGGTTTAATGCTTATGCGTGCACTTTGCTTTGACCCATTCTTTGATAAAAAAAAAATACTGCTTCTAGAAAAAGAATCTAAAAACACAAATGATAGGACGTGGTGTTTTTGGGAAGAAAAAGAATCCGACTGGGAATCTATACTTTATAAGAGTTGGGATTTTGCCGAGTTTAAGGCAGCTGGAGTTGATAAATCAATAAACCTTAATCCTTATAAGTACAAAATGATTCGCGGTATTGATTTTTATAAAAAGATTTATGAAGAGCTTGCTCAAAAATCAAATATTACTCTTATAAACCAAGAGATCGTAGATGTTGTAGATAAAAAAAAATACGGGCTGGTTAGAACTAAAAACGAATCCTATATTGGGGATAAAGTTTTTTCTAGTCTTCCTAATCACCTCCATTTAGAAAATAAAAACAAATTTCCTGTCCTCAATCAACATTTTATTGGTTGGTTTGTGAAAACAGAACATCCAATATTCAAACCTGATACGATACAATTTATGGATTTCGATTTGCCCCAAAAAGGCAATACGCGATTCATGTATGTACTCCCTTTTTCGGAAAACGAAGCCCTTCTAGAGTATACTTTGTTTTCAGAAGACCTGTTGGAAAATCAAGAATATGAGACAGCAATTAAAGACTATTTGAGTCAAAAAAATGCTGGAGAATTTTCTATTGAAGATAAAGAACAAGGTGCTATACCCATGACGGCTTATCCCTTTTGGAAAAGCAACACCCCTAATATAATGCATATCGGAACTGCTGGTGGATGGACAAAAGCTAGCACTGGTTTTACATTTCAAAAAACAATGCGTAAAATAAATGAAGTTGTTGCTTTTCTAAAACAGGATAAAGCATTAAATACGCTCACACAAAAAAATAGATTTTGGTTCTATGACCTCCTGTTTTTAGATGTTCTAAGTAAACATAACGAGAAAGGGCATCTGCTTTTCTCTCTTATGTTTAAGGAAAATAAAACGGATCGAATTTTCAAGTTCTTAGATGAACAAACTTCTTTTTTGGAAGAAATCAAAATAATGATGAGTTTTCCAGCAGGGCTTTTTGTTAAAGCACTTTGGAAACGGATGTTTTAACTATAGTTTTCGTTCCATCAACTCTAGAGCAAAAGTCTTGAAAATAAGTTTCTTTTCTTCTATTATTGAAAAACTCTCAACCTCCTTAAGCGCTTTTTGAGTATACTCTTTCATCAATTGCTGAATCTGAGTTACTGCGCCTGATTTTATGAATATTTTTTTTACAGCTTCAATTTTTTGAGAAGGATCAGTTGGATTGGTATTGAAAAAATCTTTCAAAACTTTTCGCTCCTCAGCATCACTCAGTTCATGTGCTAAAAGAAAAAGCATTGTTTTTTTATTCTCAATAATATCACCACCAACTTGTTTTCCAAATGTTTCTGGATTTCCAAAAGCATCTAAATAATCGTCTTGTAACTGAAAAGCTAAGCCCAATTCAATGCCAAAATCATAAAAAGACTGACTTGTGGATTTAGTCAAACCTCCTACCATTGCACCCATTTGCAAGGAACACCCTAAAAGGGCAGCTGTTTTATATTGAATCATTTTTATGTAGTCTTGTTGTGAAACAATTTTCTGATTTGGAAAATCCATATCGTACTGTTGTCCTTCACAAACTTTTCTTGCAGTAGAACTAAACAAAGTAGTAAGTTCCTTAAATAACTCCCCTGAATAAGCATTCAAACATTCATAAGCCCAAACCAACATAACATCTCCAGAAAGTATCCCCGTATTTACATCCCATTTTTTATGAACAGTAGCCTTTCCTCTTCGAAGAGGAGCTTCATCCATAATATCGTCGTGTACTAAACTAAAATTATGAAACACCTCAACAGCCAATGCTGCTGGAAGTGTGTTTTCAAAAGAACCTTTTACTGAGTCAGCAGCCAATAAAGCTAATAACGGACGTATTCGTTTGCCTCCTAATTGCATAATGTAAGCTGCCGGTTGGTATAACCTAACTGGTTTTGTCTCGGAAAGTTGCTCTTTCATGTAACTTAAAAAAGCAGAATGGTATTGTGTAAGCACAATTTTATTTTTTACAAAAATAAGGTTTTTTATCTCGTTTAATGTTAAAAAAAAAACTTTGGAAACTTTTTAGGTTTTTAAAGTTTCCGTATGTACCTTTGCAGCCAATTTATTAGTTAATAAAATGAAAGGTGCTATTATTCAAGAAGCCTCTAAGCTTTTTTTACAATTAGGTTTTAAAACTGTTACCATGCATGACTTAGCAGTGTCTCTGAGCATTTCTAAGAAAACCCTGTACATTCATTTTGACAACAAACAACAATTAGTAAACGAAGTTGCTCAAGCGATTTTTGAAAAAATTACTGAGGATATTCTGAAAATCAAAGAATCTTGTTCAAATCCTATTGAAGAGCTTCATTTTGTGAAGATGGAAGCCATGAAGTATTTGGAGAACGAGAAAACCTCTCCAAATTACCAGCTTCAAAAGTACTATCCAGACATCTACATGGATCTTCGAGCTAAAGAACATCAATATTTAGGTGAAATTGTTCGGGATAGTTTACAGGACGGAATTAACTCCGGTTTGTTTCGAGCTGGAATTGATGTAGAATTCGTTTCTCGTTTACACTTAAATGGAATGCGAGGAATTCGTGATATAGAGATATTCCCTATTGAACAATTTAAAATTGAAGAACTTTTTGAAAACTATCTAGATTATCACCTAAGAGCTATTATAACCCCAAAAGGGCTTGAAACATTAATCCTATTTAAATCAACCATTTAAGATATTATGAGGAAAACACTTTTTTTCTTGCTCCTAAGCTGGAATATAACAACCCTAAATGCTCAAACAAAGGAAGTGCCTTCGGCTGTTTCTTTAGAAGAAGCTATTGAACGGGGCATGATTCATAACCGAACCATGCAAAACGCAAACCTTGACCTTCAAAAGGCTCAAAAACAAAAATGGGAAACTTTATCCATTGGATTTCCTCAGATATCAGCGAACCTCAACTATCAAAATAATATTGAACAGCCCGTTTCTTTGATTCCGGCAGAGTTTTTTGGAGGCCAAGCGGGTGAGTTTTCTGAATTGACTTTTGGAACAAAACAAACCGCTATGGGATCGGTTGAATTGCGGCAATTACTATTCGATGGAACATACGTAGTTGGAGTTCAAGGAATAAAACATTTCTTGGAGATTGCAGACAATGTTTTTGAAAAAACACAATTAGAAGTTGAACGAATTATTATTGAATCTTATCTAGGAGCCCTTGCTGCTAAAGAAAATGTTGAAATCCTAGAACGCAACATTACAGCAATTTCATCAAGTATTGAAGAGGCGCATCAGCTTTTTAAATCTGGTTTTGGTGAAGAAGAAAGTGTTGAGCAACTTCGCATTACACATGTTTCTCTTGGTAACCAACTGGATTATGCAAAAAATATGGTTAAACTAAGTAATAGTGTTATGAAATTATTACTAGGAATTTCCTTAGAAAAACCACTTGAATTAACAGATAACCTGGAGGGTTTAGTTCTCAAAAGCACCACCTTAGAAACAGTTGATTCTGGCTATGAAAATAATATTGATTTGCGTATTGCAGAAAATAAAATCATTACAGAAGAACTCATGTATCGTTTAGAAAAGGCGAAATCACTTCCTAGCTTAACCGCTTTTGTTAATGGAGCTTATATGGGAAATAATGAAAGTTTTTCTTTTACAGAAAAAGATCAAAAATGGTTTGGATCCTCTGCCATTGGTGTACGTGTTAAAATCCCAATATTCAGTTCTTTTGGAAGAACCGCTAGTTCTCAAAAAGCAAAAATAATATTAGAGCAGGCTAAGACTTCTTTTGAAGAGACTAAAGAGAAAATTCATGTAGAATATGAGCAAGCAATAAATAACTATCAATTGGCCATAAAAAAACACTTCAACACTAAAGATCAATTAGATCTTGCTGAACGGATTGAAAAGAAAAATAAAACAAAGTTTTTTGAAGGTTTGGCCACCAGTTTTGAATTAAGAGAAGCTCAAATTCAGCTCTATTCCTTTCAACAAAATTACATTGAAACCATGCGCAACCTAGTTGTTAAAAAGACTGCGCTGGATATAGTCATTAATAACAACTCTCAATAAATATATTATGAAAAAGTTAACTACACTCCTGACACTTTTGATCTTTATCCAATGTGGATCTCCAATCAAAAAAAGTATAACTGAAATTATATCTGAAGGAAGTTTAGAAGAAATTCAACTACTAAAAACAACGCATGTAAAAACAATTAATCAGCTCAAAAAAGAACTGAACCAACTCAATGAAGCACTTCTTTTAAAAGATCAAACTCAAAGATATGTCCTTGTTGAGTCAATAGAACTTGAAAAAGAAATATTCAACCATTTTGTTTCTTTTCAGGGGTCGATTGAAACAGATAAGAATGTTGTTATTTATCCTGAAATTCCTGGATTACTAAAAAAGATTCATGTAAAAGAGGGTCAACAGGTTACTGAAGGAACCTTACTTGCTGAAATTTCTGACGGGGGATTAATTGACCAATTGGATCAGCTCAAACTCCAATTAAAACTTGCAAAAACAACCTACAACAGACAAAAAAGACTTTGGAATCAAAAAATAGGATCTGAAATTCAATTTCTTCAGGCAAAAACCAACTACCTAAGTCTCCAAAAAAGTGTTTCGCAGATGAATGATCAGGTTACCAAAACTAAAATCACAGCTCCTTTTGACGGGATTATTGATCACATCATAGCGGACAGCGGAAGCAACTTGTCTCCAGGAATGACTCCTATTCTAAGAGTTGTCAATTTAGACCAAATGAAGGTAGCTGCTGAAATTCCAGAAATGCATCTTCCAAACATTCAAAAAAATATTTCTGCAATTGTTTCTGTTCCTGTTTTGGGGATTCAATTTAACGAAGTAGTTGCTAATGTTGGGAATTTTATTAATCCTAACAATCGTTCCTTTCGAGTAGAAATTTCAATAAATAATGAAAATGGTGCTCTAAAGCCAAACATGACTGTCGAAATTAAAGTAAATGACTATAAAAACCCTGAAGCAATTCTTGTTCCTATCAAAGATGTTTTGGAAAACCAAAATGGAGAAAGCTATGTTTATTTGTTAGAGGTATCTGATGAAGCTAATGACATTTATAAAGTAGTTAAAACCTTTGTAAAGCTTGGGAAAACTTCGGATAATAAAATTGAAATTATAGAGGGTCTTGAAGTCGGAGATAAAATCGTTGAAGAAGGAATACGTTTAATAAAAGATCAACAATTAGTTAAAAATATCTAAGCCCAAATATAAAATCCATGAAAAAATCATCTGAATTAAAAGAGTTTTCTCTTTCCTCCTGGGCCATAGATCACAGTACCGTAATCTATGTGATAATTACATTATTCTTTTTGCTTGGCGTGTCTTCTTATATGAATATGCCCCGAGAAAATTATCCTGAAATAAATACCAACGAGGTCTTTATAAGTTCTGTTTTTCCAGGAAATACAGCTGAAGATATGGAGCGTCTTATTACAGATCCACTTGAAGAAGAACTCAAGGGCGTTTCTAATTTAGTTAAAATCACATCTACCTCTTTAGAAAATTTTTCTTTGATTACAATTGAATTTGATGAGAGTATCACTAAAGAGAGTGCTAAAATAAAAGTTCAAGATAAAATTGATGGAGTTACCTCAAGCGCAGACTGGCCAACATTTAACAATGCTAAAGTAGATCCATCTGCTTTTGAGTTTAGTCTTTCGGAGGAAATGGCAATTTTAAACATTGGTTTAAGTGGCGATGTTCCCACTGAAGAGATGAAGTTCTTCGCGGAATTACTTCAAGATAAAATTGAGCAAATGTCTGAAATCAAAGAAGTTGAGCTTCGAGGGGTTCAAGACTTTGAGGTTGAAGTTTCGCTTGATCTAATGAAAATGAATGCTGCAACTGTTTCTTTTGACGATGTAATCAATGCTATAGCTAGAGGAAATAGTACTGTATCTGCAGGAAACATTAGAGGGGACGGCTTGCAAAGAAACATCCGAGTTCTTGGAGAAATTGAAAGTCCTGAAGAGCTAGAAGATTTTGTTATTAAAACTCAAAATGGAACACTCTATTTAGGAGATGTTGCAACTGTAAGTTTTAAGGAAAAAGAAAAAAATTCTTATGCTCGATTAGATAGCAAATCTGCTATAGTTCTTGATGTTAAAAAACGAAGTGGGAAAAACCTAATCCTTTCAGTAGAAAAAATTAGGGATATAGTTGATGAAGTTATCACAAATGATTTTCCAAGCACAATAGAAGTAGATATTTCAAATGATCAGTCGAACACTACTAAGAATATTGTTAGTGATTTAGCAAACAACATTATTTTTGGTGTAATCCTAGTAATAACTGTTTTGATGTTCTTCCTTGGATTTCGAAATGCACTATTTGTTGGATTTGCAATTCCAATGTCCATGTTCATGTCTTTCATGATTCTGGGATTTTTGGGGCAAACGATAAATACCATGGTGTTGTTTGGTCTAATAATGGGTCTTGGAATGTTGGTTGACAATGGAATTGTGGTTGTTGAGAATGCTTACCGCTTAATGGAGAAAGAAGGAATGACTGCAGTAGAAGCTGCCAAAAAAGGAATTGGTGAAATAGCTTATCCCATAATAATATCTACCGCTACCACAATTGCAGCTTTTGTACCCCTTGGTTTTTGGCCGGGAACAATCGGAAAGTTTATGGTCTTTTTTCCAATAACACTTTCAATTGTTTTGGGGTCTTCTTTAATTGTAGCTATTTTCTTTAATTCCATGTTGGTTTCTAAATTCATGGAAATTGAAGATCGCGAGATTAGTCAAAAGAGTTTATGGCGTTTAACATTTATATTAGGGGGGTTAGGGCTTCTTTTAATATTTAATACGGGAATAATTCGTGGGATTGGGACAATCATGTTATTTACGACGATATTATTTTGGGCATATAAGTTTTTTATAAAAAAATGGGCTGTGTATTTTCAAAATGTATTGCTAGTAAGTTTAGAGAGAAGATATACCAAAATTCTCCGTTTTGCATTAACAGGAATTATGCCATATGTATTTTTATTTTCAACAATTGGACTTTTATTTTCTTCCTTTATTATTCTAGGAATAGCTTCTCCAAAAGTTGAGTTTTTCCCAGAAAACCAACCACAACAAATTTTTGTTTATATGGAATATCCCGAGGGGACTTCTATTAACAAAACTAATGCAACTGCCAAGTTGATTGAAGTTGAAATTAAAGAAGTTATTTCTCAAGAGAAATATATGGAAGGGGGAACTAATTTCATGATCGACTCGAATGTGTCCGTTGTTGGAGCGGGTGCTCGGAACCCTGAAACGGACAAAGGAGGTGACCAAGACATGCCACATAAAGCAAAAGTTACGCTTACTATGTCAGAATTTAAACTTCGAAATGGTCTGTCTAGTGAGCAATTAAGAACAGAAATTCAAGAAAAACTTCAATATCGATATGCTGGACTTTCTATTTCTGTGGAAAAAGAAGCCGCTGGTCCTCCAGTAGGTTACCCTGTTAATATTGAACTTAAGGGAGAAGATTATGATGAGTTAATTACCATAGCTGAGCAGTTAAAAGCTTACTTAGGAAAAGAAAATATTTTAGGTGTTGAAGAAATAAAAATTGATGTTAATAAAAGTAAGCCAGGTCTTGCAATCAATATTGACAGAAAAAAAGCAGGAGGTCTCGGAGTTTCTGGGGGTCAAATTGGTCAGCAATTGAGACGTTCGCTTTTTGGCGAGAAATCTGGGATTTATAAAAAAGATGGTGAAGATTATGACATCAATGTAAGGTTTGATGAGCAATATAGACTTAACACAGCTGCCTTATTAGATCAATTCATTGTGTTTAGAGATCAAGCAAGTGGAAAAATCAAGGAGGTTCCAATCAGTGCAATTGTTGATATGGAAAATTCCGTTTCATTTAGTGCAATCAAGCATAAAGAGCTTAGACGAGTGGTTACTGTATATTCTGCAGTTCTTGCTGGTTATAATGCCAATGAAGTTGTTGATCATGTAAAAGAAAGTATGATTGGTTTTGATGGCATTCCGTCTGATGTAGACTATGAGTTTACGGGAGAGGTAGCAGAACAAGAAGCTAATATGAACTTTTTATTGGGAGCATTAGCAACCGCTTTAGGGCTAATTGTATTCTTGCTGGTTCTTCAATTTAACTCCATTTCAAATCCTTTAATAATTCTACTTTCAATTTTCTTGAGTTTTACAGGAGTTTTATATGGGATTAGCTTGTTTGGGATGCCTTTTGTAATTATGATGACTATGATGGGGATTATTTCACTCTCTGGAATTGTTGTAAATAATGGAGTTGTACTGATTGATTATACCCAGCTACTCATTGCACGAAAAAAAGAAGAATTGGGTATTCCTTTCGAGCAAATGTTACCGAGAATTGAAGCTAGAGAAGCTATAGTTTTGGGAGGTACCGCACGTTTACGTCCAGTATTACTTACTGCAATAACTACTATTCTCGGACTTATTCCGCTTGCAACTGGATTAAATATTGATTTTTCTTCTTTGGTTATCAATTGGGATCCTAATATTTACATTGGGGGAGATAATGTAATATTCTGGGGTCCATTAGCTTGGACGGTTATATTTGGTTTAACCTTTGCTACATTCTTAACCTTGGTTATTGTTCCTGCTTGTTTTTACTTAGTTTATCGATTAAAATTAAAGATTAAGGCCCTTCGTGGCTCGTAAAGAAGATTGAACTTAATATCTTTGCAAAGAATAATAGAACTATGCTAAGAACAAATACATGTGGAGAGTTAAATCTTACTCACATTGGAAATAAGGTTACCCTTGCCGGGTGGGTTCAAAAAACGCGTAATAAAGGCTTCATGATCTGGGTTGATTTAAGGGACCGATATGGTGTAACCCAAATCATTTTTGACGAAGAACGTACCGACAAGGTAATGCTTGAAAAAGCTCAAAGTTTGGGACGTGAATTCGTGATTCAAGTTCAGGGAACTGTAATTGAACGGGTTTCTAAAAACCCCAACCTTTCAACAGGTGACGTTGAAATACTAGCAGAATCTTTTGACGTTTTAAACCCATCAAAAACTCCACCTTTTACAATTGAAAGTGAAACTGATGGGGGTGAAGAATTACGTATGCAATATCGTTATCTTGATATTAGAAGAAAACCAGTAAGAGAAAATTTAATTTTTCGTTCTAAAGTAAGCTTAGCGATTCGAAATTATTTGTCTGCTCACAACTTCATTGATGTTGAAACGCCTTATTTAATTAAATCTACTCCCGAAGGAGCTCGAGATTTTGTGGTGCCTTCTCGAATGAATGCTGGCGAATTTTATGCCTTACCCCAATCTCCCCAAACATTTAAGCAACTGCTTATGGTTGGAGGAATGGATCAATATTTTCAGATTGTTAAATGTTTTCGTGATGAAGATTTACGAGCAGACAGACAGCCTGAATTCACTCAGATTGACTGCGAAATGACTTTCGTGGAGCAAGAAGATATCTTAACTCGTTTTGAAGGTTTACTCAAACACCTTTTGAAAGAAATTAAAGGAGTCGAAGTATTCGAATTCCCAAGAATGACATATGTCGAAGCAATTCAAAAGTATGGTAATGACAAACCTGACATTCGATTTGGAATGGAGTTTGCTGAACTAAATGAATTTGCTAAAGGGAAAGGCTTTCCTGTTTTTGATCAGCAAGAATTAATTGTTGGAATAGCGGTTCCTGGTGCAGCTTCTTACACGCGAAAACAAATAGACAAATTAATTGACTGGGTAAAACGACCTCAAATTGGTGCTAACGGATTGATTTGGGTAAAGTGTAATGAAGATGGCAGTTATAAATCCTCTGTAGATAAATTTTATTCTCAAGAAGATTTAACAAATTGGGCTAAACAAACACAAGCATCCGCTGGCGATTTAGTGCTTATTATGGCTGGTGAAACTAATAAAACAAGAGGGCAGCTTTCTGCTTTAAGAATGGAGCTAGCAGAGCAATTAGGACTGAGAGATCCTGAAACTTTTGCTCCACTTTGGGTGGTAGATTTTCCACTTCTAGAATGGGACAAAGAAAGCAAGCGCTACCATGCAATGCATCACCCATTTACAGCTCCAAAGCCTGAACAAATGAGCTTATTAGCTACAGATCCAGGTGCTGTTAATGCAAATGCGTATGACTTGGTGCTCAATGGAAATGAAATTGGTGGAGGTTCTATTCGTATTCACGATGCTAAAGTTCAAGAAACCATGTTTGATTTACTTGGATTTACTAAAGAAGAAGCTCAAGCTCAGTTTGGATTTTTAATGGAGGCTTTTCAATATGGTGCTCCGCCTCATGGAGGAATTGCACTTGGTTTGGATCGTTTGGTGTCAATACTTGGAGGTCAAGAAACTATTCGAGATTTTATAGCTTTCCCAAAAAACAACAGAGGGCGTGATTTAATGATCGACGCCCCAGCTTCAATTGACTCAACCCAGTTGGAGGAACTAAATTTGGTTCTCAAACAAAAAAAATAATGGAACTACATGGGGATTTAATGTTGAAAAAATTCCTCGTTTGGAGAATAAAAAACATCCCCAACAAGCAATTCATTTATTTTGTAAGTATTGTTGTAGGGATTCTTTCGGGACTTTTAGCTGCATTAATAAAAAATACCACTTATTTTTTTCAGCAACAGATTACTAATGTAAATTTTGAATACCAATCTCTTTTTTATTTTATTTTTCCAATCATAGGTATTGTTCTGACGATACTAATTATTAGATATGGAATAAAAAAACCGGTTAATCATGGAATTCCATCGGTCCTTTATGCGCTATCAAAACGTAAAGGACTTATGCCAGCGTATCAGATATTTGCTTCGATTTTTACTGCACCAATAACTATTGGATTTGGAGGCTCTGCGGGTTTGGAGGGGCCTACTGTTTCTGGAGGAGCAAGTATTGCTTCTAACCTTTCTAGACTTTTACACTTAAATCAAGCTACCCGAAGTTTATTAATTGGATGTGCAGCTGCTGGAGCAATGTCTGCAATTTTCAAAGCTCCTATTGCAGCAATAATATTTGCTGTCGAGGTTTTTAGCTTGGATTTAACTTTGGCTTCACTACTCCCTCTTTTATTTGCTTCTATCTCAGCTTTACTCACGACATATTTTTTTTTCGGTTCCACCCAATTGCTTCCATTTATCTTAAAAGACACCTTTGACTTAAACCACATTGGATATTATATGCTTTTGGGAGTTATTGCCGGCTTAGGCTCTGTCTACTTCACTAAGGTATACTTGTGGATTGAACATTTTTTTGAGGTAAGATTAAAAGGGTATGAGCGATTACTTTTTGGAGGTGTTTGCTTAAGCATACTCATTGTTTTGATTCCACCTTTATATGGTGAGGGTTTTGAAACCATTAATAATTTACTTCGAGAAAATTATATAGCCGCCATTGGAACCTCTTTTTTGATTCAAGATTTTGATCATACTTGGACCGTTATATTCCTGTTATTAGGACTTGTTTTTTTTAAGGTAATTGCAACTAGTTTGACTTTTGGAGCTGGTGGTAAAGGTGGGGTTTTTGCTCCAGCACTATTTATGGGAAGCGCTTTGGGTCATGCGTTTGCAAAAATCATTAATGCAATTGGAATTACAAACACCCCAATATCCGTTAGTAATTTCACACTGGTAGGAATGGCTGGATTAATTGCTGGTGTATTACACGCCCCACTAACAGCTATTTTCTTAATTGCAGAACTTACGGGCGGATATGCCTTATTTCTTCCCTTAATGATTACTTCGTCCTTAGCATTTGCAATCTCTAAATACTATGTTTCGACTACGGTTTACACAACTGACTTAGTCAAAAAAGATGCTTTATTGACTCATGATAAAGACGATACCATTCTTACTCTCATGCAACTAGATAAGCTCATTGAAAAAAATTTCTGTATTCTTTCTCCAGAGATGACTTTAGGAACTATGTTAGTAGAAGGTGTTGCAAAGTCTAAAAGAAATTTATTTCCAGTTTTGAATGAAGAAAATGATCTATTAGGCATCGTTTTGTTAGATAATATTAGGGAATTTATGTTCGATGCTACGCTTTATGAAAGCGTATATGTTCGTTCATTAATGCACAGTCCCCCAAATGTAATCAACTACAAAAAAGACAACATGAAAGTCATTATGCGTAAATTTCAGGACAGTAGTGCATGGAACTTACCCGTACTTAAAGATGGAAAATTCATGGGATTTGTTTCTAAATCAAAATTATTATCGGTTTATCGCCGCGAACTTATTCGGGTTAGTGACCCACTTTAATGAAAACTACTTGTTTAAATCAAATGATATGAAATATATACTTAGAATTTTATTTTTTGTTATGTTGGGAATTATACTTCGAGGATATTACGTCAAGGAACTCGTTGATTATAAGGATGGTGAAAAAATAATAGGGTTGGGTGTTTTATTTGGAGCATTCGTTTATTTACCTATATTTCTTTATCATAGATGGAAAAATAAAAATATTTCGGACTATATGTTAACGGATGATAACATGCGGAAAATGACCAATAAAAAAAAGTAAACGTATTGACTATCAATATTTTTACGTCATTTTAATGGCGAAATTGAAACAAAAATGTAAATTTGTTAATATTAATCTATTATTATGACAGGTACAGTAAAATTTTTTAATTCATCAAAGGGTTATGGTTTCATAACAAATGATGAAACAGGACAGGACATTTTTGTCCACGCAACGTCTCTCGATGGAGGAAATCTAAATGAGGGCGACAAAGTAGAATATGTTGAAGAAGACGGTCAAAAAGGAAAAGTGGCTGCACAAATTCAAATCCTTTAAAAAGCATTTTATTTTGATTTTTTAAAAGCACTCTTTCCAAGTGCTTTTTTTAGCGCTTTTTTTTAAAAAAACGCTCCATCAGTTCCTTAGAGTTTTGGGATAGTACTCCGCCCTGAATTTTAGATTTTGGATGTGGTTTTACCCCCTGAGAAACAAACCCTCTTTTAATGTCAGAGGCTCCGAAAACAATTCGATCCAACTGACTCCAATATAAAGCTCCCATGCACATTACGCATGGTTCAAGTGAAACGTAGAGTGTACACCCTTTTAAATATTTACCGTTTAGAAAATTGGCAGCCGATGTAATTGCCTGCATTTCAGCATGCGCAGTAACATCTTTAAGGCGTTCGGTGAGGTTATGAGCACGAGCTATAATGCGCTGATCAATAACAACAACAGCCCCTACAGGAACCTCGTCAATTTCGAAAGCCAGCTCAGCTTGCTCAATTGCTTTTTGCATAAAGTAGGTGTCATCTAATTCCATCCTTAAAAGTAAGCATTTCACAATTCATAATCCTGAATTAACTACTACCTTTGCTTTGTGAAACAAAAAAGTCTTTTATCTAAGATTAGTTCTCCTGAAAAACTTAGGGAGCTTAGTCAAGCTGCTTTACCCCATGTGGCAGAGGAGCTTCGCCAGGAAATAATTGATGTTGTAGCTACTAAAGAAGGTCATTTAGGTGCAAGTCTAGGTGTTGTTGAACTAACGATTGCGCTACATTATGTTTTTGATACCCCTATTGATCAACTAATTTGGGATGTCGGTCATCAGGCCTACGGTCATAAAATTCTGACCGAGAGACGTAATCAGTTTCGAACTAACAGACAGTGGGGAGGAATGAGTGGTTTTCCGAGTAGAGCAGAAAGTGTTTATGATGCTTTTGGAACTGGTCACGCCTCTACCTCGATTTCGGCAGCTCTAGGTATGGCGCTAGCAAATCAACAGAAAAAAGACTTCCGAACCCATATTGCTGTCATTGGAGACGCTTCAATAGCTGGCGGAATGGCTCTTGAAGCTCTTAATCATGCTGGGGTAAGTGATGCAAATTTAATTATTGTACTCAACGATAACGCTATTGGTATAGATCCTAGTGTTGGGGCACTAAAACATTATTTTGAGAAAGTAAAACAGCAAGATATTCCTTCCGAAAATATTTTTCAGGCTTTGAATATACCTTATACAGGGCCTATTGATGGTCATGATTTGAAAGGATTAATAAAAGTTTTTGAAGTAATACAAAACCAAAAAGGTCCTCGACTTATTCATGTAGTGACAAAAAAAGGTAAAGGACTTGAACCAGCAGAACTGGATCAAGTAACTTATCATGCACCTGGTAAATTTGACAGAAAAACGGGAATTTTAATTCCAAAAACAGAACAGCCAACAACAAAATATCAAGATGTATTTGGAAAGACCTTAGTCACTTTGGCTGCTCAAAATGATACTATTGTTGGAATTACTCCTGCGATGCCCACGGGGAGTTCTATGAAACTAATGATGGAAGCTTTCCCTGACAGAAGTTTTGATGTAGGAATTGCAGAACAACACGCAGTTACACTAGCTGCTGGAATGGCAACAGCTGGCTTGCTCCCTTTTTGTGCCATCTATGCTACCTTTTTACAACGAGCCTACGACCAAGTAATTCATGACGTTGCACTTCAAAACCTAGGCGTTGTGTTTTGTTTAGACCGAGCAGGTCTAGTTGGTCAAGACGGCCCAACACACCATGGGGTTTTTGATATTGCCATGTTAAGAGCAATTCCTAATATGCGCATCTTAGCTCCTAGAAATGAAATCCAACTTCGAAATACGCTATATACCCTTCAACTTGGAATTAGCGGTCCCATAGCCATTCGTTATCCGAGAGGCCATGGAAACCTGCCTGAATGGGAATTGCCTTTTGAGAAAATTGATTTTGAAAAAGGAACGCAGATTAAGTCTGGAAAACAAACTGCCTTAATTTCTGTAGGAACTATAGCTGATAATGTATCTCAAGCAATGGAACTACTTAAAGAAAAATGTACGCCTGGACATTATGACCTGGGAAGTATCAAGCCTTTAGATACTGAACTTTTGCATCATGTTTTTAAAAACTACACTTCAATTATAACAGTTGAAGATGGAGCCTTATTGGGAGGAGCAGGGAGTGCTGTTTTGGAATGGGCAAATGATCACGGGTATTCACAAGCTGTAAAGCGAATCGGAATTCCTGATAGCTTCATCCCTCATGGAACTACCTCTCAGCTTCAAAAATTAGTTGGACTTGAACCGGCTGGTATTGCTGAGGTTATTTTAGGAGTATTAAAAACAAATCTTTAATTGGATATGATAATTGAATTTCCTCTTGTTTCAGCTCTATAAAAAAGCAAAGGATACATTTGATCTGAATTTTCTGGAGGGTTAAACAATTGACCAGTTGCTAAACTGTATTGATATTCTTCGCAAGAGCATTCAGCTAAAACTCCAATAATTTGAGTTTGAGAGCAGCTGCTTGGTTTGTGGTTTGGACAACTGGCGTCCCATGCAAAATAATCCGTCCCGTTTAGATTAAAAACCAAGACCCCTTTGTTGCCTAGCTGAGGAATTAAATGTGTTCCTCCTGCAAATCTCAAATCATCATATTCTGGTAAATTAAGATTAATTTGAAATTGAAAACTATATTCTGCTAAATAGGGATTCCTTAATGTGTCTGCACTTGAACAAGATGAAAAAAGAAAGCCTAAAAAAACTGAGCTCCAGAACTTCTTTTTTAAAAATAGGGTTAAATCACTCAAATTCTTATATTTGTATAAGAGCCCTTCCTTATGGTAGGGTTTTTTATTAGCATTAAAATTAAGTAAAAATGAGTAAAACTTCATACTACACGCAAGAAGGTTTAAATAAATTAAAAGAAGAGCTCAATTATTTGAAAGATATCGAACGCCCAAAAGCTTCCCAAGCAATAGCCGAGGCAAGAGACAAGGGAGATTTAAGTGAAAATGCTGAATATGATGCTGCCAAAGAAGCTCAAGGCATGTTAGAAATGCGCATTGCCAGAATGGAAGAAAATTATGCAAACGCTCGTTTAATTGACGAATCTCAATTGGATACTTCTAAGGTTTTGGTTCTTTCCACAGTTGAATTATTTAACAAGGCAAACGGCATGAAAATGACTTATACCCTAGTTGCTCAGAGTGAAGCCGATTTGAAAACTGGTAAAATATCAGTAAACTCTCCGATTGGACAAGGTTTACTTGGAAAAGAAGTTGGAGATATGGCAGAAATAAGCGTACCTAATGGAACCATTAAGCTCGAAATCACTAAAATTAGTAGAAGTTAAGATGTCTAGTGTTTTTTCGAAAATTATCGCAGGTGATATTCCTTGTTACAAAATAACAGAAGACGAACATCACATTGCTTTTCTAGATGTAAATCCAAACTCAAAAGGACACACCCTTTGTGTTCCTAAAAAAGAAGTTGATAAGATTTTTGATTTAGATGCTCAAGCATATACTGATTTAATGATGTTCTCTAGAAGAGTTGCTTTGGCCCTAAGAAAAGTAATCCCCTGCAAAAGAATTGGCGTTACAGTAATAGGCCTAGAAGTGCCCCACACCCACGTACATTTAATTCCTTTGAACGGAATGGAAGACGCTACTTTTGGAAATAAGGTAGCACTAGGTGAAGAAGAAATGTCTTATCTTGCTGAACAAATTTCAGCAGCACTTTAAAGTTTTATTTTGACTTCTTTAAGCGTATTTCAAAAGTAGTTCCTTGTCCTATTTCTGATTTCAATACCTCAACGGATCCTTGATGATAATCAACGATTATTCTTTTGACTAGTGATAATCCAAGGCCCCAGCCGCGTTGCTTTGTTGTAAAACCTGGATTAAAAATGCTTTTGATGTTTTTTGGAGTAATCCCCTGCCCGGAATCTGAAATTCTAATGACTATGTATTGTGATGATTCAGAAAGATCAAGGTTTAAATCTCCTCTGCCTTTCATGGCATCAATCCCGTTTTTAATTAAATTCTCTAGGGTCCAGCTATACAAAGAAAGATTAATGGGTATTTGAATTTCATTTTGAGGGAGCTTCCATGTCCACTGAATTAATTGAGAGCTTCTTTTCTTTAAATACAGTAAAGCTTCTTCAGTTGCCTGCACAACATCGTGATTATTTAATTCTGGAAGCGAGCCAACTTTAGAAAATCGTTCAGTAATTACTGAAAGTCGATCAATATCTTTTTCCATTTCATCTAACGATGCTGGGGCAATTTTTTGTTCTTTAAGTAGTGTAATCCATCCCATAAGAGAGCTCAAAGGTGTTCCGATTTGGTGCGCAGTTTCTTTAGCCATACCGGCCCATAAACGATTTTGCTCAGATGCTTTGGTTGTTTGAAAAAAGAAAAACAGTACTGCGGCAAAAAGTAAAAGAATAAGCAACATGGCTAGTGGGTAATACTGCAGTTTTTTTAGCAATTTAGAATTTCCATAATACAATGTTTGGTTAACAATATCTTTGTACCGAATTTCGATGGGATCGTTCTCTGTCTTAAGGTGAGATAATAAATCATAGAGAGCTATAGAGTCAGGATCTTTTGAAGCATTCCAGTCAATGTTTTTGATATCTTTAATGTAATCCGAAGAATCTACTTGAATTATGGGAGTTACCCCTATTTTTTGAATTACATCAAAGGCAAGAATACCATAATCGCGACTTAAATCAGAATTTTCAATTAACTCTTGCTGCGCTGTGGCCCATAATTCCATTTTAGTACGTTCTTCTTCCTTTAAAATTTGAAAAAGAACATTGGTGTTCCATAAAATCAAAGCAACAATAGCAAAGATGCATAAGAACATCCATGGCTTAATCTTAGTTTGAGAAAAAAAGCTGTACATAATTAAAAATCTACTCGGTGAAGATAGCATAAAAAGGAAAAACAGATTCAATAGGAATAGCTGTCTAAAATTTTATATTTTTGTTGCTAGTAAAATTTAAAGAACATTATGGAAGTAGCAGGTAAAATAAAATGGCTCGATGAAACAAAAACTTATGGAGACAAGGGATTCAGAAAACGTGAAGTTGTGGTTACCACTGAAGAACAATATCCTCAGCACATATTAGTTGAGTTTGTTCAAGATAAATGTGACTTATTGGATTCTTTTAGTGTAGGTCAGCCAGTGAAAATTGGAATAAACCTAAGAGGAAGAGAGTGGGTTAATCCTCAAGGAGAGACAAAATACTTCAATTCCTTACAAGGTTGGAGAATTGAAGGTCAGGCTGCTAGCGCGCCTTCCGAAATGCCTCCTATGCCCCCTGCAGCATCGTTTCAAGCTAGTGATGAAGAAGATAAAGCGGTAGAAGACGATCTTCCATTTTAGTACGCGTTTTTCAGTAAAAACCTTAATAGTTGAGCATAAGGAAGCTAGTTCCAAACTTTTGATAAAAAAGATTGGCTGACTATTGGCGAAAAAAAAATAATGTAGTACATTTGCAGCCCTCTAACGGGGGGAAACGTACACATAAAAAACATATATTGTGAATACACTAAGTTACAAAACCATCTCTGCTAATAGCAATACTGTTGATAAACAATGGGTTGTGGTAGACGTTGCAGGAATGCCCTTAGGGAGAATGGCATCTGAGGTTGCCAAAATCATTCGAGGTAAAAACAAACCAAATTACACTCCGCACGTAGACTGTGGCGACAATGTCATCGTTCTTAATTCAGATAAAATTGAATTATCCGGAGACAAGTGGAAGCAGAAAGTATATATTCGTCACACTGGGTATCCTGGTGGACAGCGTAAATTAACTGCAGAACAATTGTATAACAAGAGTTCTACTCGTTTAGTTGAAAATGCTGTACGGGGAATGTTGCCTAAAAACAAATTAGGAGCTGTTTTATTCAGAAACCTAAAAGTATTTAGTGGTTCGGAACATACACATGAAGGGTTGAATCCAACTACGATCAAACTAAGTAAATTGAAATAATGGAGGTAATACACACAATTGGACGTCGTAAGACTTCAGTAGCTCGAATTTTCATTTCCGAAGGGAAAGGAGCAATGACCGTTAATAAAAAAGATTACGCAGAATATTTTCCTACACCAGCTTTACAATACAAAGTGGTTCAGCCTTTTGCTCTTACAGGAACAGAAGGGAACTATGATGTAAAAGTTACAGTTGTAGGTGGAGGAAGTAATGGACAAGCGGAAGCAGTTCGTTTAGCCATTTCTCGTGCTTTATGTAAAATCAATGAAGAAAACAGAGAAGCTCTTAAGCCAGAAGGTTTATTGACTCGTGATCCTCGTATGGTTGAACGTAAAAAATTCGGTCAGAAGAAAGCTCGTAAGAAATTCCAGTTCTCTAAACGTTAATATTTTTTTGTCCTTTTATAAAAAAGGATTCGTTCATATTTTTATAACCCGTTGCCCACTCGTGAGAACGAGATTTAGTTTAGCATCTAAATGGTGGAGGCCTTTAAAAAAAAGCCACTTCACTATTGCTAACTACGGAACGTAAACTAACAACAATGGCAAACATCGACGTAAAAGACCTGTTAAATGCAGGCGTACATTTCGGTCACTTAACTCGAAAATGGAATCCAAACATGGCTCCTTACATATATATGGAGCGTAATGGAATTCACATCATCAACCTTTACAAAACTGCAGCTAAAATTGAAGAAGCAGCTGATGCAATGAAAAAGATTGCAGCGTCTGGTCGTAAAATTTTGTTTGTTGCAACCAAAAAACAGGCAAAAGATATTGTTGCTGAAAAAGCAGGCAGTATCAAAATGCCATACATCACTGAGCGCTGGCCTGGTGGAATGCTAACTAACTTTGTAACGATTCGTAAAGCTGTTAAAAAAATGGCTGCTATTGATCGTATGAAAAAAGACGGTACATTCGAAACTCTTTCTAAAAAAGAAAAACTTCAAGTTAGCCGTTTACGTGCTAAACTTGAGAAAAATTTAGGTTCTATCACGGACATGACACGTCTTCCTGGCGCTTTGTTTGTTGTTGACATCAAGCGCGAACACATTGCAATTAAAGAAGCTCAGAAGCTGAAAATTCCAATTTTCGCAATGGTAGATACAAATTCAGATCCTAGAGATGTTGATTTTGTAATCCCTTCAAACGATGATGCCTCTAAATCAGTAGACAAAATCTTAAGCTTAGTAACTGAATCAGTTGCTGTTGGTCTAAAAGAACGTCAATCTGAAAAGGATGCTGAAAACAAAGGAGAAGAAGAAGTTGCTGCTCCAGCTATAGAAACTGCTGAAGTTGAAAAAGCTGCACCAGTGAAAGAAGCTAAACCTGCTAAGAAAGCAGCTCCAGCTAAAAAAGCTGCCAAAACACAAGAAGCTGAAAAAGTAGTAGAAGCTGCTGCGGTAGTAGAGAAAGAGCCGGCTAAAGAGGAGGCTGCTCCTGAAGTTGAAACTAAAGAAGAAGGTGAAGCTCCTAAAGAAGCTTAATCTTAATTGATCTTTAAATAATTATACAGATGAAAATTACTGCATCAGAAGTAAATAAATTACGTCAAGCCACAGGAGCTGGTATGATGGATTGTAAAAACGCGCTTGTAGAAGCGGAAGGAGATTTTGACTTAGCTGTTGAAAATCTTAGAAAAAAAGGACAAAAAGTTGCTGCAAAACGTGCAGATCGTGATTCATCGGAAGGTGCAGTTTTGGCAAGAGTAAATGCTGAAAATACAGCTGCTGTTCTTGTTTCTGTAAACTGCGAAACTGATTTTGTTGCTAAAAACGACTCTTATCTTGCACTTGCAAATTCAATTTTAGATGTTGCACTTAATCAAACTTCACTAGAAGGTCTTCTAGCTGCTGATTTGGGTGGTATGACTGTAGCGGAAAAACTAATTGAGCAAACTGGAGTTATTGGAGAGAAAATCGAAATCGGTGGTTTTGAAAGAATTGAAGACGCTTTTGTTGGTCATTACATTCATGCTGGAAATAGAATAGCAACAATCGTTGGTCTTTCTGCTCCTATTGATGGTGCTGCTGAAGTAGCCAAAAATGTTGCTATGCAAGCTGCAGCAATGAACCCTCTTGCTTTGAATGAAGATGGGGTTGATGCTTCGGTTATTGAAAAAGAAATTGAGATTGCAAAAGATCAATTACGTTTAGAAGGAAAGCCAGAAGCTATGTTAGACAACATCGCTAAAGGAAAAATTAAGCGTTTCTTTAAAGACAATACTCTAGTAAACCAAGATTACATCAGAGACAATAAACAAAGTGTGGCACAATATGTAAAATCTGTAGATACAGAGCTTACAGTTACTAATTTTAGACGTTTAGCGCTAGGTTAAGCTGAAATTCACACTGGTATTAAATCGCTCTTAGGAGCGATTTTTTTTTGACTAAATTTATGAGAGCTAATTCGAGGGGATAGCTTTTTATATTCTGATTGAAAAAGCTATATAAATGTTCTAAATTTTATTTGAAGAATAAAAAATGAGCACCGTATAACTAAACAATCAAATGAATGCCCTAAAACAAATCAAACTTGCCTGATACTTAAAAACAGTTTTGAATTTGATTCATAGCTTTGAAAAACCATATCATTTTGTATCTTCTTGCCATAAAAAAATAAAGAATGTCCAAACCAAAAAAACTTTTTTTACTCGATGCATTTGCCCTTATTTTTAGAGGGTATTACGCTTTTATAAAAAACCCTAGAATCAATTCTAAAGGGATGGACACCTCAGCTATTTTTGGGTTTATGAATTCTTTACTTGATGTAATTAAAAGGGAAAAGCCTGATTATCTAGCAGTTTGTTTTGATAAGGGAGGTTCAGTATCTAGGAAAGAACTTTTTGAAGACTATAAAGCCAACAGAAATGAAACTCCAGAAGCCATTAAAATTGCTGTTCCATACATCCAACAAATCCTAGAGGCAATGCAAATTCCAGTAATAGAAAAAGCAGGCTTTGAAGCAGACGATATAATTGGAACTCTAGCTAAACAGGCGGAGAAAGAAGGTTTTCAAACTTTTATGGTAACGCCTGATAAAGATTTTGCACAATTGGTTTCGGAAAACATATTCATGTATCGCCCTGCAAGAATGGGGAATGCAATCGAAATATGGGGGATCCCTGAAGTTCAAGCTCGATTTGAGATTGAACGACCAGAACAAGTAATTGATTACTTAGGAATGATGGGTGACGCCGTTGATAATATCCCTGGACTTCCTGGAGTGGGTGATAAAACCGCTAAAAAATTCCTTAAAGAATATGGAAGTATGGAGGTTTTATTGGAGAATACTCATGAACTAAAAGGAAAAATGAAAGAACGCATTGAAGCCAATAAAGAATTGGGAATGCTTTCTAAGGAGCTTGCAAAAATAATTTTAGATGTCCCGGTTACTTTCGAAGCAGATTCATACAAGCTAACTGATCCTAATATTCAAGAGGTTCAACCACTTTTTGATGAGTTAGAATTTAGGAGGATGCAAGAAACTATTCAGCGTATTTTTAATACATCAGAGGTTGTTGCTGCTCCAAAAGAAAAAAATGTCGTAAACAGTCCTACACCCACTGCGAATAAAGGGCAAATGGATTTATTTGCTCCTGCTGGAGCTGGAACAATATCTCCAACTGAAGACACAATCCAAAGTAAACAAACTTTAGTAAACACACCTCATGCTTATCAATGCATAGACAGTCCCCTTGCTTTTAGCCTTCTAATGGAAAAATTATTGAAGCAAAAAAGCGTTTGTTTTGATACAGAAACTACAAGCATCAATGCGCTTCAAGCTGAATTAGTTGGAATTGCTTTTAGTTGGGGAAATCACAAAGGCTATTACCTCCCTTTTCCCGATGACCAAAAAGATGCTCAGAAAATCATAGAGCAAATTCGTCCGTTTTTTGAGCAAGAAGGAATAGAAAAAGTTGGGCACAACCTTAAATATGATCTCAAAGTTCTTTCGAATTACAACCTTAGCGTAAAAGGCCCTTTATACGACACCCTTCTTGCTCATTATTTGATTAATCCAGACCGTCGTCATGGAATGGATATTCTTGCAGCTTCTTATCTAAACTATGAGCCGCAACCCATTACTGATTTGATTGGTAAAAAAGGTAAAAACCAAGGCAAAATGAGAGATGTAAGCCTGAAAGACCAAACCCAATATGCGGCTGAAGATGCCGATATTACATGGCAATTAAAACAATATTTTGAAAAAGAATTGGATGCCGCTGATAACCAAAAACTATTTCAAACAGTAGAACTTCCTCTTGTTCCCGTTCTTACTGCAATGGAAAAAGAAGGAATTAATTTGAATGTGTCTTTTTTAAATGAGTTTGCAAAAACATTAGAAATCGATAGTGCTCGGTTACAAAAAGAAATATTTGAACAAGCTGGAGAGGAATTCAATCTTGCTTCGCCAAAACAACTTGGACTTGTATTGTTTGATAAACTTAAATTAGTTGAAAAACCTAAAAAAACGAAAACAGGTCAATATTCGACTGCAGAAGATGTTTTGTCTTCCTTAGCAAAAAAACATTCTATAATTGCTGATATTCTAAATTGGCGTTCCATCCAAAAACTTTTAAGCACCTATGTAATTGCATTACCCGATGAAATCAATCCTAAAACAGGACGAGTACATACGGTATACAATCAAGCAGTTGCAGCTACCGGTCGCCTAAGTAGTAATGCTCCCAATTTACAAAACATACCCATTAGAACAGAACGCGGACAACAGGTTCGAAAAGCGTTCATCCCAAGAGACGAAAATCATGTGCTGCTCGCAGCAGATTATTCGCAAATTGAATTGCGTATTATAGCGGCACTTAGTAAAGACCCTTCTATGGTTGCTGCTTTTCAAAATAACGAAGATATTCATGCAACAACCGCCGCTAAAGTCTTCGGAGTTCCCCTAGAAGAAGTTACGCGAACTCAAAGAAGTAATGCCAAAACGGTTAATTTTGGGATCATTTATGGGGTTTCTGCTTTTGGACTTAGTCAGCAAACTGATTTAAGTAGATCTGAATCTAAAGAATTGATAGACACCTATTACGAGAGTTATCCTAAATTAAAAGCGTACATGAGTTCTCAGATAGATTTTGCTCGCGACAACGGTTATGTTGCTACAGTGCTTGGACGCAGGAGATACCTAAAAGACATCCTTTCTCAAAATGCTATTGTTCGTGGAGCTGCAGAAAGGAATGCTGTTAATGCTCCCATTCAAGGGAGTGCTGCCGATATCATTAAAATTGCTATGATTAATATTCATAAGCGTCTAGAAACAGGAGATTGGAAGGCAAAAATGCTTCTTCAAGTTCATGATGAACTGGTCTTTGATGTCCCTAGAACTGAAGTTGAATCTTTAAGTGCAATGGTCAAAGAAGAAATGGAAAATGCTTTTGTTATGGACGTTCCCTTGGTTGTTGATCTAGGTATAGGAGAGAATTGGCTTGAAGCACATTGATATTAAAATCTAAAAGTCACCCCCAACAAAAAATTAGCTCCAGCCTGAGGATAATATCCTACACCTTCAATTGTAGTTACCACATTCGGTACTGAATAATCATCATCAAACGTGTAAAAAAATCCGTTTGAACTATACAATTCATTCAAGATGTTATTAAACAACAAGGAAAACTGAGCTTCTTTAATCCAACTGTTTGGTGTCCATACATAGCTTATGTTGATGTCATTTGTTAAATATGCTTTTAACTTAGAGAGGTCTGCGTCTATATTACCCATGTATTGCTCGCCCACATATTTAGTTAATAATGCAATTCTAAAAACAGTATTAGGAGAATAGACTAAATTACTAGCCCCTACAATAGCTGGGGAATATGAAATGTTTGTTTTTCCTAGATTTTGAAGTTGCCCATCTCTATTAAAATAAAATTCCTCATTTTTGTTTGAGCTTAAAGCAATATTTGGTTGCCATACCCATTGATCTGCCAATCGAACTGCAGCTTCTACTTCTAGTCCAAAACGATAACTATCTCCACTATTTGTTCGAATGGGTTCCCCAACTTCATCTAAAGCACCGGTTAAAACCAATTGATTTTTATAATCCATAAAATACATGTTTGCTTGTACTTGTATTTTCTCCTTATTATAGCGCCACCCCAATTCATAATCATTTAAAGATTCTGGTTTTGGGTTCCCATTTTCGTAATCACTTCTGTTGGGTTCCCGCTGTGCTTTAGCATAAGAAATATAAAGTCGCGAAACATCAGACGCTCGATAAGTTATCCCAGCTTTTGGATTGAAAAAATTAAGCTTATCCACTACTACGATGTTTAAGGGACCTTTTACTGTTCCCAAAGTACTGTATCTAACATTTCGGTGCTGTAAATCGGCAAACACAGTCCAATCCGTTGCTATTTGATGAGTTACTTTTGCATAAAGATTAAAATCTTTTTTAGTTGCTTCACTTTCGTAAAAACGATGATTAGGCTTGGCGTTACTGGTGTATTGAGCCCAAATTAAGGTCCCGAAATGATCGCCAGTATAGTTGCTATAAGAACCTCCTAAAACAGCATTAGTTTGCTTGTTGTTGAAGTTTAGTGAAAAGGTTCCAACATAAAAATCATTATCCAACCACTTGCGGCTAATATTAGCTGTTGCGTTAATTATTTCATCTCCTATATTTAAGGGGTTGAGTTGAAGGTAATCAAAACTGTCTTGGTTATTATATTCTTCGTAATAACCCCTTCCGTTGGTATAATTTAAACCTACATTAGAAGACCATAGATTAGAATATTTTTGAGTCCAATGAAATTGAAAATGATCTTGTTTATAGTTGTCTACTTGGTTATCATAAAAACTAGATATAATTCCATTGCCGTCATATATTGCTCCAGCAGGATTGAAGCGTCTATTGGATTCGAGTGTTGAAGGATCTACTCCATACCAGGACTGATATGTAATTTCTTTTCCTCCAAAAGTAAGTGCTTTGATTAAAGTGTTTTCGTCTTTAAAAAGAGCTTGAAAAAAATAAGACTTTAAATCTGATGAAGCGCGATCAATGTAGCCATTGGAAGATATTGTTCCAACCCTCCCTGAGAGTTCAAAATGTTCATCGAGCAAACCCGTAGAAAACTTGATTGTGTTTCTCAAGGTTCCAAAACTTCCGAACCCACTTGAAATTTCACCAAAAGCCTGTTCGGTAATTCCCTGAGTAGAAAGGTTTAGACTTGCTCCGAAAGCACCCGCTCCGTTTGTTGATGTTCCTACCCCTCGATTCAATTGAATGCTTTCTACTGATGATGTAAAATCAGGTAAATTAACCCAAAATGTACCTTGTGATTCTGAATCATTATATGGAATTCCATTAATGGTAACATTAACTCGTGAAGCATCACTTCCACGAACACGAATACCTGTATAGCCAATTCCCGCACCAGCATCACTAGTTGTAACTACACCGGGAAGAAAATTAAGGAGAATAGGTAGGTCTTGACCTAAATTTCTTTCTTTCAATGACTCTGTTTGAACTTCCGAAAATGTCAATGGCTGATTTTCATTTACACGAAGTCCTGCAACACTTACTTCTTCAAGAGCAACTAATGTGTTGGATATCGTATCCTTTGGTTGTTGATTTTTTTGAGCTAAAAGAAAAGGTGAACTTATAATAAAAGACCAAAATATAATACTGATTTTCATTCGAAAAATTAATTTTAACGAATAACAAAGGGCAACTATTCTGGTTATTAAAAAAATCTACTTCCCTTAGCAACATTACCTGCCCAGGTTCATAGGGTATAATCTCAGCTCGTCATTTAGAGCACCCCTTAGAGAAAGCACAAAGTTAATCCTTTTTTTATTCTAAACAATCATTAATTTTTTTAAGTGACCGAAAGGTTGTTTTAGGGATTTGAACGAAAATAGAATTCCAATATGCCATACTCCCGTTCCATAAACCTGGTAACTCTAGAACTTTTATGGATTGTGAATTTATATTTTTAATAGAAATCAAATTGCGCCTGCTGTCTATAAATTCATCTAAATCCCATGGCTCCCCTTCAAAGTCCTTTAGGCCGCAAACCATATTTACAGGATTAAAAAAAGATGCCTTATCTAAATCAATTTTTGAAGATTGAAGTTCAACAGCCTCAACTATTTGAAGTGCAAGTGCATCGTCTTGTTTTATCCAAAAGGGTCCCCCTCCTGGCTTACCCTCATTCTCAATCATTCCACAAACTCGAAGAGGACGATTTAAGAAGTCTCGCATAATTATAGTTTGTTTCTTAAAACTAACCTGGTTTAATTTTTCTCTAAGGTCTATATGAAAATTTTCTCTAATAAAAGCTAAACTTTCGTTAACACAGGTTTTTGTTTGTTTTTTGAGTTCAACCAAAAGGTCTGCTACCTGATCGTATCGGTTAAGGTAAAGTCCTCCCATAAACTTTTGAACATCAACAGACTCCATGTCGTTCGGTTTGATACTGTCTACTGTTTTAATGAAAATTAAATCCGCCTTAAATCGTCTAATATTCTCAATAAGAGCTCCATGTCCAGACTTTCTAAATATAATTTTGCCATCCGAATCCCTCAAAATAGATTTGTTTTCGAGCAAAGCAATACTATCTGTTCTGGCGTCTTGAAAAGAGTATTCAATTTGTAAGCGATTTTGGTCTTTAATAAAAAGTTTATCCATTAAACTGTTTTCTGCCTTAATGAATGATTGAATTTGATCAGCATCTAGAGTAAAATGAATTTTTGCTTTTGAACTATTTGAAAAAAGATTGAGACTTTCCAAAATGTGGAGTTCAAGCCCCGTGATATTAGAGCCATCTAAATCAATAAAAATAGGCATTAAACCCTTGGCTATTCCTTCCATACCAATCTCAGGATCTTCTAATAAAACCTCAATAAACTGATAGAGAAAATCAGCCTGATTATCAAATGTATTATTTGAATTATTCAATCGTTTTTCTATTAAACCATAAAAAGGAAAAGCTTCAATGTTATTTACAAAAAACTGAAAATCTTTGTTTCTTGAATCAATCAAATACGAATCTAAATCATCTTGGCTTACCTTAAAGTTTGAAACAAAATCCCGAAGAAAGTAAAACATTCTAGAGGCAAGTCCAGATGCCGGAATAAACTTTGTTATGCTTAGTGATGAAGAATTTAAATCGAAGAAATCTTTAAACTCATTTTGCTCTTTAAGACTAAACTTATGAATCCCATCTCCTAAAGATGCAGCTCTAGCAACTGAAAGATTATGTACATTTTCCTCTTTAAAGAAATTCAGCTGTTGTTCAACCAATAACACATCTTTATTGATTGATTTAAGGTAACTAATATCTCTTTTGGTAAGCATATCGGCTAAATTAAAATATCTATTGCAGTAGTTGCCTGTTTTATTCTATTTTCTCTGCTTCCTTTAATATGTTTATAGTTGAACTTTTGTGTTTTTAATCTATTTTCGAAAAGGTCAAACATGAATTTTCGTTGATTTGGCCGATCTCTTAAATCATCCGCCTCCCAAGGCACATCAATTCCAGTCAACAAATACAGGTCATAACAAACCTGCTTTGTTGCTTCTTTAATTATTGGATCACAATAACCATCAAAATGAGTTTCTGACCAAATCTCAGTTACCAGTACATTCGTGTCACAAAAAAGGATTTTATGTGTTTTAGAAAGTGCTGCATTCTCTGCACGCATCTGCCCCTGTGCAATAGTGATTAGATCTTCACGAGTACATGCTTCTTTTTTTTTATCCCATTTATCTTGTAAAAAGACACGTGCAAACTCTGGAACCCAAAGGGTTTTATAATGCGCGGCTAAATCTTTACATAAAGTTGTTTTTCCAGTACTTTCTGGACCAAAAACAACCACACGCAAAACTGAAGTGGGTTTTTGTTTTATAAGTAACGTTTTAGACATTTTCTATATAGTGTGGATGGCAATACAAAGCTCACCGTTAGTAATCGTTCTGAAATATAATGTAAAAAAATATTCTGTTTTCAAATGAACTAATCGTGCAGTACCTTGCTGGTCTTGTAATTGAAAAGGATCTACTTGAATCGCTTTAGAAAAATGAATGCCGGGAACTCCAAAGGCCTTATAAACAGATTCTTTTACAGTCCAAAGACGTGTCAACATTTTTAAATAATTTTCACCTTTATTCACAAAAACTTCTGCTGGATGAACAAATTTTGAAGCAATTCGTGTAATTTTATATTTATAAATTTCAACATCAACTCCTATCTTATTATCAGAAACTACCACAGCACCATAACCATCAGTATGTGAAATGGAACAATAACGATGATCCGTTAAATAAGGAGCTCCATTATCATTAAACAGAACTTTATCTAAATCTATACCCACAGAAATCATAGCAGCTCGACTCCCTAAAAACCCTAAACGATGTTTTGGGCTTTTACGTTTTTTAAACTTTTCTTTTTCAGTCAAAGGAAGTGTTATAAATTCCAATAATTCATCCTCTGTCTCTTCTATTTTCCATAGAATGACCCTGGTTTTGAACTTAAAATCTAACTCTTTGTCTAAAGGCATTTTTTATTCTCTATAAAGTGCTTACTTTTGCGTAAAATTACTTGAACAGTAAATATAAAAACTATGACAAACAAAACAGCATATCTTCCTTATAAGGTAAAAGATATTACTCTTGCAGATTGGGGACGAAAAGAAATTGAACTAGCAGAAGCAGAAATGCCCGGATTAATGGCTCTTCGTGAGGAGTTTGCAGAAGATCAGCCGCTAGCTGGTGCTCGTATTGCTGGTTGTCTACACATGACCATTCAAACAGCTGTATTGATTGAAACTCTAGTCGCTTTAGGAGCTGACGTTACTTGGAGTTCTTGTAATATTTTCTCAACTCAAGATCATGCTGCCGCCGCAATTGCTGCAGCTGGAATCCCTGTTTATGCTTGGAAAGGTATGAATGAAGACGAATTTGATTGGTGTATTGAGCAAACTTTATTCTTCGGAGAAGATCGTGAGCCTTTGAACATGATTTTAGATGATGGGGGTGATTTAACCAATCTGGTTCTAGACCATTACCCTTCTTTAGTAGACGCAATTAAAGGTCTTTCTGAAGAAACTACCACAGGAGTACATCGCTTATATGAACGTATGAAAAATGGCACGCTTCCAATGCCAGCTATAAACGTAAATGATTCTGTAACAAAATCTAAATTCGACAACAAGTACGGATGTAAAGAAAGTGCAGTTGACGCAATTCGTAGAGCAACTGATCTAATGTTAGCCGGGAAGAGAGTTATTGTTGCTGGATATGGGGATGTTGGTAAAGGAACTGCGGCTTCATTTAGAGGTGCAGGATCTATTGTTACGGTTACCGAAATTGATCCTATTTGTGCACTTCAAGCTGCAATGGACGGTTTTGAAGTTAAAAAAATAAAAACGGTGGTGGCTAATGCGGATATTATCATTACAACTACAGGAAATAAAAACATCATTCGAAAAGAGCACTTTTTAAGCATGAAAGACAAAGCCATTGTTTGTAACATTGGACATTTTGATAATGAAATAGATATGGGGTGGCTGAATGGAACTTATGGTTCAACTAAAGTTGAAATTAAACCTCAAGTTGACAAGTATACCCTAGAAGATGAAAAAGAAATCATTGTTCTAGCAGAGGGTCGTTTGGTGAATTTAGGTTGTGCTACAGGACACCCTAGTTTTGTGATGAGTAATTCATTTACAAATCAAACCCTAGCACAATTAGAGCTTTGGAATAATACAGACAACTACGAAAACAAAGTGTATATGCTTCCTAAACATTTGGATGAAAAAGTTGCTGCACTTCACCTAAAGCACTTAGGCGTTGAGCTAGAAGAGCTCTCTCAAGATCAAGCAGAATATATTGGCGTAACCGTAGAAGGACCGTACAAACCAGAATACTACCGTTACTAAAATCCATTTTCAAATACTACACAAAAGCCGTGCATTTAGCTCGGCTTTTTTTGTTATCTTTTGTTAGAATTTAACACCCAAATTATGATGAAAAAGATAACCCTACTCCCCTTAGCATTATTCTTTTTAAATGGAATTATCGCTCAAAGTACCTCTAACTTTTCTCAAGAAAAACTTCTCAAATTCAACTCCTATATTCAAAAAGAAATTGATGCTAAGCATATTGCAGGGGCTGAAATACTAATTGTTCAAAATGATATTGTGGAATGGCATGAAAGCATTGGGGAAAGTAATACAGAAACACATGAATCTCTTGCCAAAAATAGTATTTACTATATTCAATCGATGACAAAGCCCATCATCAGTGTTGCCATTATGCAGCTCGTGGAGAAAGGACTCTTAGGGTTAGATGATGCAGTCTACAAATATATTCCAGAGGTTAAAAGTTTAAAAATAACTACAGACACCAGTCTCGGTTTAAATGGCCCAACCAAACCCAAAAAAAACACCATGACCTTGCGTCATTTACTATCCCATACTTCTGGTTTAACACACGGATTAGGGTCAAACAAATTTGACCAAGAGCTTTTTAAGTTACTCTATAATGAAACTCTAAACTACAAAGGTCATCCAAATTTAGAGAGTCGTATTAATGTATTGATGAATACCCCTCTTATAGGAGAGCCCGGAGAACAATGGGTCTATAGTACTGGACCCGATCTACTTGCTTTAATTCTTCAGCGAGTGTCAAAACAATCTGTTCCAGAGTATTTAAAACAGCATATTTTTGCCCCGCTTGGTATGAATGATACAGGCTATAATTTGAATGAACAACAAGCTAAACGAGTAATGCAATTACACAATCAAAATGAAGCTGGGGGAATGGAATTGAGTCCCCTTCAAGTTCCTACACAAGGAAACACGGTTTATGGTGGCACACACGGTTTATTTTCTTCAACAAAAGATTACCTAACTTTTTGTCAAATGATTTTACATAAAGGGACTTGGAATGGGTCTCAAGTGCTTTCTGAAGAAACAATAGCATTAATGTCAGAGAATCATGTAAAAGAATTTTTGGGGCCTTCTAGAGGTTTTGGATTGGGTTTTGGAGTCATTCGAAATTCGGAAATTGATCCAAGTCCAGGAAGTACAGGGCAGCTAAATTGGGGTGGGTATTTTAGAACGTATTTCTTCATTGACCCAAGCCTTGATTTGATTGCTCTCTTTATGACTCAAAAAATGCCAGCTAATGAAGATTATTCTGGAGCATTAAACCAATATGTTTATGCTGCACTCAAGTAATTTGAGGTGAGTATAATGCAAAAAAAACCCGCTAAATGCGGGATTTTTTAATATTATAAAAGTCCTTATGCTTCAAAAGGAACAATAGATACATATGATTTATTGTCTCTTTTCTTAGTAAAATGTACTAATCCGTCTACTCTTGCGTGAAGGGTATGATCTTTACCGAGGTATACATTTTCACCAGGATGGTGAGCTGTTCCTCTTTGACGAATAATAATGTTTCCAGCTCTCGCTGCTTGTCCACCGAAGATTTTCACTCCGAGTCGTTTCGATTCTGATTCTCTACCATTCTTCGAACTACCTACTCCTTTCTTGTGAGCCATATTATTTCTTTTTTATGATAAACTATGCGTTCAATGCGGCAATTAAATCTGCTTTTTTCATTGCAGTAATACCTGTGATTCCTTTTGCTTTTGCTAAATCTCTTAATTCAGCTACTGTCTTTCCGCTCAAATCTTCTGCTTTTGGAGCAGCAGCTTTTTTGGGAGCAGCAGCTTTTTTGGGAGCAGCTTTAGGTGCAGCGGCTTTTTTAGGAGCAGCAGCTTTTTTAGGAGCAGCAGCTTTAGGCACAGCTTCTTTTTTAGGGGCAGCTTTTTTAGCACTTCCTTTTGCAGAAATACTTTGAATTAAAATTTCAGTTAAAGATTGACGGTGTCCATTTTTGACACGGTATCCTTTTCTGCGTTTTTTCTTGAAAACGATTACTTTGTCACCCTTGAGGTGTTTTACTACTTTTGCTTCAACAGAAGCTCCAGTAATAGCTGGGGCGCCAAGAGTCACTTTAGTACCGTCGTCTAAAAGGTAAACTTTGTCGAAAGATACTGAACTTCCTTCTTCACCTTGTAAACGATGTACATAGACTTTTTGATCTTTTGCAACTTTAAATTGCTGCCCTGCTATCTCTACGATTGCGTACATGTTATTTATTTTAAGACTGCAAATTTACAGTTTTATTGTTGATTACCAAACCCTCCAACACATTTTATCTAGATATCGACTTTTTAATGCTTCATCTTAAAGACAACATTAATAAATGAATGGATTAAATACTGAATCCCTAGCTATCTTAATCTAAGTCTAGCGACTCATAAGAAGAATTCATTGACTTGAATTCAGGAACAATATTCTTCATTTGTTGCACCAAAATTTCATTGGATTTTCCAGATTCTGCTTCCGAAATTAATTGCTGTATTTGTTCAATTTTATCCTGACCGAAGATTTCCTTTTGAGCGATATAAATCAATTCATTGTGCGAAGGTTTTAAACTTTCGTTGTCAGTAAGTAATTCTTCATAAAGCTTCTCACCAGGTCGCAGACCAGAATATTCTATTTTAATATCTTGGTTTTCAATCAAACCAGATAAACGAATCATACTTACAGCCAGTTCTTTAATTTTAACCGGCTCTCCCATGTCAAACACATAGATTTCTCCGCCAGTACCCGAAGCGCCAGCTTCGAGCACCAATTGACAGGCCTCAGTTATGGTCATAAAAAATCGTGTGATTTCGGGATGAGTAACGGTTACTGGACCTCCCTTGGCTATTTGCTCTTTAAAAATAGGAACAACAGACCCGTTGGACCCCAAAACGTTTCCAAAACGCGTAGTAATCAGTTGGGTTTGGATTGATTCTGCTTGATTAGCAACATACATTTCAGCTATCCTTTTGGATGCCCCCATAACATTAGATGGATTCACAGCCTTATCTGTAGAAACCATTACAAAATGAGCAACGTTATTTTTTATTGCGGCATCTACAACATTTTTAGTCCCTAAAATATTATTCAATACTGCTGCTGAAGGAGTAGACTCCGTCATATATACGTGCTTATAGGCTGCAGCATGAAATACAACATCTATTTTATATGTTTTAAAAATCTGTTCAATTGAAGATCGGTTGGATACAGAGCGTAATAAAAACTCGAACTGTGTTGACTGCTTCTTATTTAGTAGTTCATTTTTTAAATCAAACAATGGCGTTTCGGCTTGATCAAGTAGAATGATTTTGTAGGGCTTAAATTTTAATAACTGACGAACAATCTCACTTCCAATTGAACCCGCAGCTCCTGTAACTAAAATGGTTTTGTCCTGATATTGCTGCACGTTTTTTTGAAGGTCAATATCTATTGCGTCGCGTTTTAACAAGTCTTCGATAATAATGGGTTTCAGATTACCGACAATTCCTTGACTATTTGCCCATTGATCAATCGCAGGGACTGTAAAAATTTTAACTCCTTGTAATTTAAAAAAATCGAAAACTTGATTTTTTCTCTTCTGAGAAATTTTATCTGTGGTGATGATGACTTGATCAATATTGCGTTGCTCCACAATTTTTTTAAGCTTTTCGTCTAAAGCAAATACAGATATTCCTTCAATGCTTCTTCCTACTTTAGTTTTATCATCGTCTACAAAGGCTATAACATTGACAGAATTACTGTCATCTAGTGCTCTCTTTGCCATTAATCCGTTGATCCCAGCTCCAAATAAAATAGTAGCAGTAAGTTTTTGTTCTTTGGAAACTCGCACGTACAGAAGTTTTATAATGAATCGATATAAGGATAAAAAAGAAAGGCTGAAATAAAATAAAAGTAGTAGATAGTTGTAGTGTGCTCGTGTGTTTGCTTTAACATAAAAAGCATAAATAGCAAGCGTCAATGCCAGACCCATAGTGATTTTACCGACATCAATAAAGGTAGTGAAACGAAGTAGCATTCGGTATCCTCTTAATAGGGTTAAGCAAGTCAATGCTAGTGCTACGAAAATAATTTTGTCGGAAAGTGAACGGATAACCAAATTAGATCCGTTTAGATACAATAAAACCTCAATGGCAAGAAAAAGGCAAATCCCATCCAATACATAGGCGTATTTTTTTGAGTAATGGTATTTGAAAATCCTATCGAACATAAAGTGTTTATGATTATTGGTCTAGAAAGCTAAAAATTGAGCTTTGAATTCTATCTTTCTCTTGCTTCGTTAAATTACTACCCGAAGGTAAGCATAATCCCTTTTCAAAAAGCTGTTCTGCAACTTGACCTCCAAAATAAAGTTCATTTTTATATATAGGTTGTAAATGCATCGGCTTCCACAAAGGGCGACTTTCAATATTATCCTGTTCCAGATGGAGTCTAAATTTATCTGGATTTAATTTATGGTTTTTATCTTGATCAAAGACAACGCATGTTAGCCATCGATTGGAGAAAAACCCATTTGGCTCTTTAAGAAAACTAACCCCTTCTACTTCTTTAAAAATGTCCTCATAAAAAGCATGATTGGCACGACGAGCCTGTACCCGTTGATCTAAAACTTCAAGTTGACCTACTCCAATGGCTGCCGCGATGTTCGACATTCTGTAATTATATCCTATTGTCGAATGCTGGTAATGCGGAGCGTTATCTTTGGCTTGTGTGGCTAAAAATCGCGCCTTAGCAATTGTAGGTTCATCATTAGATTGGAGGGCACCTCCACCCGAAGTTGTTATTATTTTATTCCCGTTGAAACTTAAAATTCCGAAAGTTCCAAAGGAACTACAAGAATACCCATCAATTGTTGACCCTAATGCTTCTGCAGCATCTTCAATTATAGGAATATCGTACCGTTTAGAAATTGCAATTATTTCTTTCATCTTGGCGGGCATCCCATAGAGATGAACAACGATGATGGCTTTCGGTTTTTTATCAAGTTTTAAGAAGTGTTCTATTGCCATTTCAAGGGCTTCCGGACACATGTTCCAAGTTTCACTTTCTGAGTCTATAAAGACCGGTTGAGCTTGTTGATATACAATTGGATTCGAAGATCCAATGAAAGTAAACGACTGGCACAATACAACATCATCTTTTGCAACATCTAGTAGTCGAAGTGCTAGATGTATTGCTGCTGTTCCAGATTGAACTACCGCCGTATATTTTGCTTTGGTATAATCTGAAAGGTTTTTTTCGAATTGATTAATAAAAGGGCCAGCTGGAGCAACCCAATTAGTTACAAAAGCTTCTTGAACATATTTAAGTTCCTCAGTCCCCATATGGGGAGAGGAAAGCCATATTTTAGATTGCCCCATCTGAATCGATTATTTTTCCTGGATTACCAATAACCGTTGAACCGTCTGGTATGTTTTTAGTAACTACTGTTCCTGCTCCTACAGTTACGTTGGCTCCAATTTTTACTTGAGGCAAAACGACAGAACCGACTCCAATTAGGGTTCCTTTGCCTACATGAACTCCTCCGCAAAGGGTTACGTTAGGTGCTATGTGCACAAAATCTTCCAATTTACAATCGTGGTCAATGCTGCTAGAAGTATTAACTATAACATGTTTCCCAACCGTTGTTCCTCTTTGGATTACGGCATGGTGCATTACAACCGTCCCATCATCAATTGAACTTATGCGATCTATACTCGCGGTCGGGTGAACTAAAACACCAAAATTATGTGTTATTTGATAAGCTAATTTTTCGCGAATCTGATTGTTCCCTATGGCTATAATTGCGCGGGAATTTGGAAATGAATCAGCAGTATACGTTCCAAAATTTTCAATTCCATCTAGTGATTTAACTTCTGAGTTAGAATCAAAAAGACCAACAACAGTTGCTGCCTTTTGTGCTTCAACAATACTAGAGATTACTCGGGCATGACCCCCTCCACCAATAAGAATGTATTTAGTTGTTTCCATTGAATCGCTCCATTGTGTTTAGACCCGAAGCATTAACTTCTTGAGTCTTGAATATTTTACCCACAGTAAACAGCAGTATTTTCAAATCTAAGATAAAGCTTTGATTTTCTATATACCAAAGGTCATACTCAAATTTTTGCTGCCAACTTATTGTATTTCTTCCTTTTACCTGAGCCAAACCTGTTATTCCTGGCTTTAGGTTGTGCCGGTTTTTTTGCTTTTTATTGTATAAAGGTAAGTATTCTGGCAATAAAGGCCGTGGCCCAACAAAGCTCATGTCTCCGTTTAATACATTCCAAAATTGTGGAAGTTCGTCTAAAGATAATTTTCTGATGATTTTACCCAAAGGAGTTATGCGTTGATTATCGGGTAATAAAACACCTTGATTATCTCGGGTGTCTTGCATGGTTTTGAGTTTATAAATGGTGAATGGTTTTTCTTTCAAACCCGGTCGGACTTGACTAAAAAATGGAGTCCCGCTGTTTTGTAGAAATAAAAGGAAACCCAAAATAAATAACAGGGGTAATGTAATGCACATGATTAAAAATGCAAAACAAAAATCGAATCCTGGCTTTATGAAACTCCTATACATTATTTTCCAATGTTTTATATTCTTCTAACAATAAATTCCACAAAACTTCTCTTTGAAATTTAGCGCTTATTCCTTTACGAATCTCCGCCTTAGATCCCTTAAAAAGGTTACTTTTTTCAAGTAATAATTCCATTTTTTGTTGCAAAATTTCACTGTTTTTAGTGGGAATAATTATGCCGTTTTCCCCTTCTTTTATAATTTCGTTACACCCATTAATATCCGAAACTATACATGGAATTCCCATTGCATTTGCCTGGAGCACTACATTTGGAAACCCTTCTCGATAACTCGGAAAAGTAAAAACATTAGTTAGTGCTAGATAGGGTCGGATATCTTTTTGAAAACCTACCTCGATTATGTTCTCATCGAATTCTATACTGTGTAAAGTTTCTGGAAGTAGGGGGTCTAATTCTGGTTCGGTATGTCCAACTAATATGAGCTTTGCGGAAGGGTGTTTTTTTGAAACCGCACCAAAAGCTTGAATCAATTCGTTGATTCCCTTATCACCTACCAAGCGTCCTACAAAAGAGAAAACAAAGTCTGTAGTCTCAATATTCAGTTCTTTCTTGAGGTTCGCTTTCTGGGTTTCAGTAACCTCTTCTGGATTGAAGTAAGCAGTGTCAATTCCGTTAGATGATCCCGAGCCAAGTGTTTTTAGTTTTGATTTATCACAAAAGTTATTTTCGTTTATAAAATTTTCAAGCCCTTTTGAATTTGTGTAAACATTAGTTGCGCAAAAATAAGTTATGCGCTCGACCAGGTTCAGGAGTATTCTTTTAAAACCAGTCGCTTCCATTAAAGGTAATCCTGCAACCGTATGCATGCGCACAGGAACTCGTGCTATATAGGCTGCGAGCATTCCTATAATTCCCGCTTTAGGGGTGTGGCTATGAACAAAATAAGGGTTCTCTTGACGCAAAAAACTAACCAATTGAATTAAACATCTAAAGTCTTGTAATGGAGTTATTTTACGGGTTATTTCTAATGGGAAATATTTTACCCCTTGTTCGTTTGCAATTTCCTCTAACTTTTCTTTATCTGAGGAAACTAGGGTAATATCGAAGTACTTGCTAAAAAAGCGGGGCTGATTCTCTAGTAGTTTTTCTAGAGATAAGGGAACTGTAGTGATTCGGATTAACTTTTTCACTTAGTAAAGATAGTAAATCTTAGAGCCCAATAAACTCTTTATACTCATTTACAGTAATCGAAAAATCTAATTGCTTTATTTGCTTTTGAGCTGCTCGTATTTTTTGATCTTTCGAAGGCAACTCGTTAGTTAACTTATCTAAGCTATTGATAAATTCAGCTAGGGTATCTACACTGTACCCTAGATCGTAAGCGTCTAAAATTAGTTTTGAATCTCCGGCTTCAAAGCCTATGATGGGAGTTCCGGAAGCTGAAGCTTCAACCAATACATTGGGATACCCTTCTGTATAAGAGGTGAAGAGTAAAACAACGGCTTGCTGGTATAGTTCACTTATATTACTCACGTTTCCAGCCAGTAAAACTTTGCCCTTAAGGTCTTGAGGGATCATCGCATCTTCCCATCCACTTCCTGCGATTGTCAAGCTGTAGCTTTTCTTATTTTTAAAAAATTCTTGGGCTATTTTAATTAATCTATCAGGTCCTTTTACAGGGTCGTACCTGCCTACATAAAGTAAGAAAGGTTTCTTTACTAACAGAAATTCCGATGACAGCGGTATCATTTTTTTGGCCAATCGATTTTGAATAACCGTTCTGTTTTTCTTTGAGAAAAAATACTTTTCGTGAACTTCCTTAGAACGGTACGAGCAATAAATAATCTTAGGGTCTTTTAAATGAGACCAAACAGCAAATCCAAACAAAGCTGCCTTTTGATATAGCTGATTCCATCTAAAGCTAGAATGACGGATGTTCCAAGTAATTGGATTTTGAGTTTTGAGACGACGCTTAAGTTTATGAGAAAAAAGAATGGCAGAATACATCCAAGCCAACATGGGTGCATCTGAGTTTTTAAGAATGGTTTGATCAACTAAACTGGGATCATTCTTCCAATCCAAAACCTTTGCGTACTTTGTTATTTTGGTGTAGTGGAAGTCATTAGTTGCTCCTTGAAGTGTAATTACATATTGCATGACTCCGCTCACTGAAAATTCCTCAACAAGCCTAGAAAGTACAGTTTCTGCACCTCCATTTTGTAGCGTCGGAATGATGTGAATGAGTGTTTTCAAAACAATAAATTAAAGGTATAAGAAATCAGGGTCTTTATAAAACCCTTTTACGTCAAACACAACCCCTTCTTTCACGATTAAATCTTTTGGATTAATTGTTTTGAAACTATCGTGAGCAACTGCCAAAATAACTACATCGTATTCGTTGTTGGATATTTCTTTTAGTTTGTCGAAACCATATTCTTTTAAAAAAACCTCAGCGTCTGCCTCTGGATCAAAAACATCTACTTGGAAACCAAATTCATTCAGTTCTTGATACACATCAACTACTTTGGAGTTTCTAAGATCGGGACAGTTTTCTTTGAACGTTGCACCCAAAATTAGAGCTTTAGCATTCTGACTGTTCTTGTTTTGTTTTAAGAGCTGCTTTACAATCTGACTGACAATAAAGGCGGGCATAGAATCATTAATTTTTCGACCTGATAAAATCATTTCGGGGGTATACCCAAGCTCTTCAGATTTATAAGCCAAATAATATGGATCTACCCCTATGCAATGCCCCCCTACAAGTCCAGGGAAAAAGTTTAAGAAATTCCATTTTGTACCCGCTGCTTTGAGGACTTCGTTGGTGTCGATCCCCATTTTACTGAATATAATGGATAACTCGTTTACAAAGGCAATGTTGATGTCTCTTTGTGTGTTTTCTATAACCTTAGCAGCTTCAGCTGTTTTGATGGTTGGTGCCTCGTATATTCCGGCTTCGATAATTGATCCGTATAGTACTGAAAGTTTTTTTAGTGTTTGAGGAGTTGAACCCGATACTACCTTAGTAATCTTAGTAATGGTATGTTTTTTATCTCCTGGATTAATTCGTTCTGGACTATAGCCTACAAAAAAGTCAGTGTTGAATTTTAATCCTGTTTTTTCTTCAAGAATTGGAACGCACACTTCTTCTGTTACTCCAGGGTATACAGTTGACTCATATACTACAGTATCGCCTTTTTTAAGGGCCGTAGACAGCGATTCGGTTGCTTTGACAATTGGAGTTAGGTCCGGGCTTTTACTCGAGGTTACAGGCGTTGGAACGGTTACTATAAAAGTAGTGCAGTTAGAAATATCTTCTAAAATAGTAGTAAGCTTCAGCGAGGTTCCAACTACTTTGTTTAGCTGTTCTGTTGTCAACTCGTTTGTAGCGTCAAGACCACTATTGAGTTCTGCTATTCTTTTGGTACTAATATCGAAACCAACCACTTCGTATTTAGATGCAAAAGCTGCAGCAAGTGGCAAGCCAACGTAGCCAAGACCGATTATTGCGATTTTAGGGTTATTCATTATTTTAAATTGTTATAATACCAAGTTAAAGATTCTTTCAAGCCTTTTTCGAAGTTGTGACTCGGATTGTAATTCAATAAATTTTTTGCTTTCTTAATGCTTGCCTGTGAATGGGGGATATCACCGTTACGATCAGGGCCAAATTTAATGTCTATTTTAGCTAAAGAAGGATCAAATTTTGAAAGTCCTTGACGAATTAATTTTGTCATTTCCAAAATTGTAATTCGATCCCCAACTGCCGTGTTATAAACCTGATTAATTGCCCTGGCATTTTTGGTTTCTATTGCCAAATGGTTCAATTGAATTACATTGTCTATGTAGGTGAAATCTCGTGAAAAGGAACCATCTCCATTAATTTGAGGAGATTCTCCCTTTAAGAACTGACCTATAAATTTGGGAATTACAGCAGCATAAGCTCCATTTGGATCTTGTCTTCTTCCAAAAACATTGAAATATCGAAGGCCAATAGTTTGTAGCCCATAAGCTGAACTATAAATATCCGCATAAAGTTCGTTTACATACTTAGTAATCGCATAGGGTGATAAGGGCTTGCCTATGTTCTTTTCAATCTTAGGTAACGCTTTAGAATCGCCATAAGTAGAAGATGAAGCGGCATAAACAAAACGTTTAATGTTATTTTGTTTGCTGGCTTCTAGCATATTCAAAAACCCATTAACGTTTACTTCATTCGTGGTTATTGGATCTAGAATAGATCTAGGAACCGATCCCAATGCCGCTTGATGTAATACGTAGTCTACATTTTTAGTTGCTTCCAAACAAGTTTCTGAATTTCGGATATCTCCTTCTATAAAAGAGAAATTAGCGCGCTTCTTAAATGCCTTTAAATTATGAGCATGACCGGTTGCAAAATTGTCTAAACCAACAACTGAATATCCTTTTTCAAGCATATACTCGCAAAGATTGGCTCCAATAAATCCGGCAGCTCCTGTAATTAGAATTTTCATTTTTGTTCTTTATTTAAATGAATCCATTTGGATAAAACGAAGACTCTCCAAAGGTAAGAGGAATAGTCGACATCTGTTGTTAAGTGCAATTCGAATAATCTTTGAATTTTAGCTATATCCAGATTTTCTATAGACTTAAGCTTATCTGTTTTAAGGTATTTATAAAATTCATCTTTAAAAGAATCCCTTATCCAAGCTCCTAAAGGTATTGAAAATCCTTTTTTAGGTTTATCAAAAACTGGTTCGGGTATGTAATTTGATAAAATATCCCGAAGAATTCTTTTCCTTTTTGATCCATATAACCGGTACTTAACTGGAAGGCTTCTAGCGAATTCTATAATTCTGTAATCTAAAAATGGACTTCTAACTTCTACCGAAGAAGCCATACTTGCTCGATCTACTTTAACATTACTATCGTTTTCTAGCCATAATTTCAAGTTCAAATCGGCAACTTTTTGAAACTTATTTTTACTCAGGAATAAATACTTATGATAATGACTCATCCACTTTTTTTTATCTTTTAACAAAAGATTATCGAATCCAGTAAAAATCGATTCGATGAACTCGTTGAAGTTCTTCATGAGCATTATATTCTTAATAGATGGACCTCTTTTACCAATCCATTTAAAGGGTATAAAGTAAGTTGCTAGTCGACGTAAAAAGAAAGGAATCAAAAACAACCCATAAACTTTCCTAGCCCATTCAAAATGATTATACCCTAGAAAACTTTCATCTCCTCCATCTCCAGATAATGCAACAGTAACGTGCGGTTTAACTTTTTTATTCAAAAGTAAGGATGGAATTGCTGAAGAATCCGCAAAGGGCTCGTCATAAGCTTTAAAAAAAGAGTCTAATAAGGCGGGTAATTCTTCTTGGGCACTTTGGATTAAATGGTGATCAGATCCAATTATTTTTGCAAATTGTTCCGCAACTTGGCTCTCGTCGAACTCTTTGTTATCAAACCCAATGGTAAAGGTTTTTAGTTTCTCTTTTTGGATGGAATTAGCTATGGATGAAACTAAGGCTGAATCTATTCCTCCGGAGAGAAAACTTCCATAAGGTACATCAGACTGAAGTCTTATTTTAACAGCATCAACAATAAGATCGTGTAATTGTTCTTTTGCGTCTTCATAAGAAATGTCACTTTCTTCAACTTCTTTTAAATCCCAATACGAATGAGTTTCTTTTTTATTTTCCCGTAAATTAAAGGTAGCATATTGACCAGGTGGTAATTTTTTGATTTCTTCATAAATCGAAAATGGACTTGGTATATATCCCGTTTGAAGATAAATACTAATGGCCTCTTGATCTAGTTTACCTTTGTTTAAAGGGGCTAGCTGGCTACACAATTCGAGTTCTCCGTTTTGCCAAGAATAGTAAAGTGGCTTTACTCCCAAACGATCTCTAGCTATAAAAACTGATTTTTTATTTTCGTCATAAACAGCAAAAGCAAACATGCCGTTTATACGATCTAGGATTTTTTCTCCCCAAGCATGATATCCTTTAAGAAGGACTTCTGTATCGCTTGTTGTCTCGAAGGAGTATCCTTCTTGAATTAGACTGTTTTTTACCTCCTTAAAATTATATATTTCTCCATTATAAACTAATGTTAAATACTCGAAGATAAAAGGTTGATTAGAGCGTTTGTCTAGATCTAATATTGAAAGGCGGAGATGTCCTAAAGAAATGTTTTCATTCTTAAGCACACTGATATTATCAGGGCCTCTAAACCTGATTTTCTCAAGTTTCTGTTCTACTTGTTTATTTGAAAAGGGAATATTAGTTAAATAAATTCCGCACATTATAAATTTTGTAAAGCATTAATTATTTTCGATGAGGTTTTCCCATCGCCATATAGGTTTATATCAAATGATTTTATGTCTAACCATTTCAATTGAATTGCCTCTTTAAGTTTATCTCCATTTGAACCAACTAAAATATTTACATTATGCTTAATTAGCTCTGTCCATTCTGTTTCTTCTCTTAGAGTAATGCAGGCTTTTTTAAAAAAATAGGCTTCTTTTTGAAGACCTCCACTGTCAGTTATTACAAGCTTACAATGTTGAAGTAACCAAATTATATTTAGATAGCTTACTGGGTCTATAAATTCTATTGAATTAGTTTTTAGTTTTAATTCTTGTATTTTTTTTTTCGTTCTAGGGTGTAATGGAACAATAACTCTTTTAGATTTAGCAATTTCATTTAAAGCTTTTAAAATAGATTCTAATCTTTCTGAATTATCGGTATTTTCTTCTCGATGAATAGTAGCTAAAACAAAATCTGCTTTTTCTTCTAAAAAGAATGGTTTCTCCATATAATTATAATAAAACAAAGCTCCTTCATACATTATGTCACCAACATTAATGATTTTTACATCAAAATTTTGAAACCCTTCTCTGTTTAAATTATCTATAGCATTTTGTGTTGGACAAAAAAGTATTTTACTCAACCGATCGGAAATAATTCTATTAATTTCCTCAGGCATGTCCATATTATAGCTTCTTAGTCCAGCCTCAACATGAGCTATTTTTACTTTTAATTTAGAGGCAACTATCGCTCCTGCAAGAGTTGAGTTTGTATCCCCGTAAACTAACAACCAGTCTGGTTTTTCTTTAATAACAATTTCCTCAAGACTCTCAATCATCCTACCAGTCATAGCGCCATGTGAAAGACCTCCTATGTTTAATTGATAATTTGGCTTTGGAATTTTTAATTCTTCGAAGAATACTTCCGACATATTGTTGTCATAATGCTGACCTGTATGAACAATAATTTCTGAAACATCCGATAAGTTAGATATATATCTACTTAATGTTCCGGCTTTAATAAACTGAGGTCTTGCGCCTACGATTGTGAGAATTTTCATGACTACTTAATAAGGTCTAAATAATATTGATGCTTTTTAATAGTGTTAACTATATAATCCTTGTGTTGAATTGTCCAATTTACAGTTCTTTTTAAACCCTCATCAATTGATATTTGTGCTACAAAATCTAATTTCTCTTTTGATTTTGTGGGGTCTCCATAACGATTACCTGAATTATCCCATTCTCTTTTAGGAAGCAAGTTTAAAATTGACTTGCTTTTGGTTAATTCAATTATTTTTTCAGCTAGTACTTTTATTGTTGTTTCTTTTCCTGAAGCTAAATTATATGCTTCTCCTGGCACACCATTCAATGCACAAGCTACAATACCTCTAACTACATCCTCTACAAATAAAAAATCTCTAGAAGCCATACCTTCTGCATAAAGTGAAATATCTTCATTATGAAGGGTTTTCCATATAAAGGTAGGAGTTACATTCCTCCATACAGAATGAATAGTACCTCTCCAAACTCCAGCTCCTAAGATTTCTCTAGGACCATAAATATTTTGGAAACGAGCTTTTACAAAAGGAAGCTTATGATGAGTAAAAAAAAAGTTTCCGTACATCTCTCCTACTAGTTTAGATATAGAATAGGGGCTGTCGTGAAATAAAGAAACAGTAGCATCTTCACTTGTAGGTCCTACTTCGCCATATTTTTTTTCTGCCACAGCACAACCTGCAGCTGCATAAACTACTTTTTCAAGATGATCAAAATTACTTAATAGCTCAAATAATTTTAAACTAGTTAAGGTGTTATTTGCATGATCATCTAACGGGTTTTGAATTGAAGATTGATTTCCATGATAGCAAGAAAGGTGAAAAACATAAGAAATATCTTTAGGTATTTTTTGTAGGATCTTATCGTCTGTAATGGATCCGAACAAGAAATTTACACGTTTATCATTTGATAAATTAAATAGATCCGAAGAAATTAGATTATCAACAATTACGATCTCTTTTACTTGAAAATTATCGAGTAAATAATGAGCTAAATTAGACCCAACAAAGCCAACACCCCCTGTTATTAAAATTTTTGAATTATTCATTTTTTAAATGTGAAAATATGTTCTCAATAGGTTTTTGATCATAGCTAGCCAGTTGCTTCGCTATAATTTCTTTTAATTCTATTCGGGGTTTCCAGTTGAAGAATTTTATTGTTTCCGTAGGATCTAATGTTGTGTTGTATATATCGTCAGTCATTATTGGTTTTATTGGAGCTATCGTGTCCAACTTTTCTAAATACATTTTAATCATATTGAAAATTTCTTCAATATGAGTAGATACTCCAGTAGAAACATTAAAAATTCCAGAGCAATCTGATCTTTTTAAAATTTCTTTTAATAAGTTGTAGAAATCATCAAAGTCAATAAAATCTCTATACGCATCAGTTATAAAACAATCTTTTCCTGCTTTTAATCGATTGTAAAATGTTGGAATTGGTCCAATGGCTAAATTTTCAGAGCAAATATTTGCTAGTCTTAACGAGACTACCTTGAGATTGCTATTCAATAAATAGTATTCTCCAAAATATTTTGATGTGCCATAACTAGTAAAGGGTTTACATATACTATTAACTGAAATTGGTACCTGGCTTGGCTTACCATAGCATAATGCTGTTTGAAAGTTAATCAATTGATTTACCCCAAATTCTATGGCTAATTTTGAAAGTAATATAGATCCGTTGATATTAACTAATGCGTCTTTTTCAAAATCATCTGGATCTTTATATGAGGCTGCTGAATGAATTATATAAGAAGGTGCATGGGTTTCAAAAACAGAACGCATTAAGATTTCATCCAAGATAGAACCTTCAATTATTTTACTTTTTGGAATGCCCTTTAAGTTTTCATAGGAGCCTGTCTCAAAATTGTCGACGATAACGAAATCAATGTCTTCAGTAAGGAATCGTTTGGCTATATTAGAACCAAGTGTACCAGCTCCTCCGGTTATTAATATTTTCATTTTTATTCTTTAAAATTCAGATGTGTGTATTCACCGAGAGTTCCGTGTTCTTTGAAATATTCAATGGCTTCCTTAACAGTTTGCTCAATGGGGGTGAAATCAATAGGTCCAAAATCATCTAGGGTTCTACTAGGATCCAAAAGAATAGAAAAAACATCGTCTTCTCCTAAAGATCTAATATCTGGATCTGGATATGGCGCTATGTTCATTGCTTTAACGACTGCATCATATAATTCAATTATAGAAACATCTGAACCAGATGAAAAATGATAGGTTCCTTGGCCGGATCCATCACATGCCTTTAAAACAACTTTTGCTAAATCTTTGACAAAAACAAAATCCCTTCTAGATTCTGTTACAAAACATTTCTTTCCATCTTTAAGCCGTTGATAGAAGATTGGAAGTGGACCAGCAACATTTCTAGGCCCCACAACATTTGCTAACCTAAATGTCACATATTCTATTCCCGATAATTCTAAAAACTGCTCATTAGTTGTTTTAGTGATAGCATAACTGCTCCCCGACGGAACTCTAGGGTGATTTAAAGTAATTGGTTGTTCTTGAGGCTTTTGACCATAACATAATGCCGTTTGAAAATAAATGAATCGTCCGGTGTTATAATGTTTTGCCGCTTCAATAATATTAGCACCACCGACACAATTAGTCAAGGTGTCATTGTACCAATCATCAGGGTTTTTGTAAGAGGCTGCAGTATGAATAATTACGTCTGGTGAAAATGACTCAACAATTTCAAAAACCTTGTCCCTATTTGAAATAGTTTCAATATGAATAGTTAATCTTTCTTGATCTGGAAGATGTTCTTTTCTTCCTGTTTCTAAGTTATCGATGACAGCGACTTCATCTCCTCTTTCCAATAATAGCTCTGCTATATGAGAACCTATTTGGCCCAAACCTCCTGTTATTAAAATTTTCATTTTTTTAAATATTAAATAATTTATTTGTTATTGTTTCTACTCGATTTTTATATGTATGGTTTTCAGATATATACGCATATGCCCTTTCGACAATTTGATTTCTTAAATCATGATCTGAATAAACATCAATAACATCTTTTAAGTTAGAAAAATTCTTTTTAACTGATATGTAATGCTCTCCTTCTTTTAAAATTCCATTGAAATTCCCTTCTAACAAAATTTGACATGTTTTCGTTCCAACTGGCTCGAAGTGTCTTGAAGAAATTGCTTTTCCTGAAACGTACTCTATTGATGTATTATCAAAAATTTTCTCCAAAAGATCATCTAAATTTGCATCTGGGTTTTGCTGAACATATTCTTTTGACTGCTCTAAAAGGCTGCCATTTCGATCTAAATAATAGGTGCCTGCCTCTGCTCCAACTGTCGCTTTTGCCGATTGAAGGAGCTCAACCCAAAGATTTCGAGGTAAATTTGTATTTCTACCTATGTTTATTTTATTTTTCAACTGTGGGGTTAAATTAGCCATTGTTTCGATCAAATTATTTCGCTCTTGATCGCCTATAAAAATACCATATTTGGCTCCAGAAAATGCAATATCATATACTTTATTACTCTTTGACGGACGGTAGATATTTTCATTCAGTGCGTGAGGAGCGTCTATAAGTTGAGCTGAAAGTTCTTTGTAAACAAAAGTATGTGCTTCATGTGGAAGTTGAGAGGCTATATAATCTGCGTCGACATTCTGCAAGAATGCTTTCTTTTTTAGCATGAGATCATATTCGTTCCCTACAAAAGAGAGTAATTTACCTGTTCTTTCTTTCAAAACCTGTTCAAATGGAATGATAATTTCCACATTGTCGCCTAAAACAGAGTGCATTAAAATAATCAAATCAAATTCTTTAATGTGTTTTTGTAAGTAAGAATGAGCGTGTCTTTGGTTCAAGATATTTAAGGATGTTACGTCTAATTCATCTGAATTTTCAAAAGCTTCTTTCCAGTCATTTATATAGGAAAGTGCTTCGTAAGGAGAAATTAAACTGTATAATAAACGCTGGTATTGCTCGTTCTTGATACCATTGGTCAACAACTTTGATCCCTGTATTTTTTTAAGCAATGGACCTAAATAGGTTTGCAGAAAAATATCCCGAGATGTACCTCCAGATGAATATAAAAGTAAAGTTCTTATTTTCATTTTTTCAAAATTAGATACCAATCGTTACCAAATGTTTGAATCAAACAATTATTTAAAAAAAAACCTTTTTTACGTAAAAATGGAAACCAATAATTTTCTCTACAAAATTTTATACTTTCAAACTTTGAAGTAAATATTTTGAGCTCTTTTTTGGATGTAAAAACAGTTTTTGGAGCAGCGTTACCTTTTAAGTTTGAATCATAAGCAAAACGACGAAAGGATTTTATTTTATTTAACGAAAAACCATTTTTAATTAAATCTATAATATAAAAGAAAGGCAATAGCAAAGAAGTAATACTGTATTTAGCATATATCATAATAACTGCTTGTCCTCCGGGCTTTAAAACCCTATAAACTTCGTTAATTGATGAACTTAAGTTTGGTGTGTGATGAAGGCATCCAATTGAAACTATAAAATCAAAACTATTGTCCTTAAATGTCAAATTAACAGCATTTTCATTTTGGGCTATAGCGTTTTTTATTTTTTTGAACTGGATTCTTTTTTGCATTAATCTTACAGGGTTTGTTGCCAAATCAACACCTGTGTATTCTTTAGAATTTAGGGCTAAGTACTCCCCTACACTTCCAAAACCTAGGCCAATTTCTAATACTCTCTGGTCTTTTAATGAGTCTTTGGAAAAGTATTTTTTTAAGTATGGGTAATGATTGAAATACCATGTGTCAAAAACCTCTAAAGAGTAAGGCGTTATTTTTTTTAAACCTAATCTTCTAAAGGGTAAAGTTCCGCATATTTCATCCCAAAAATTAAATTTATCTTTCATTAATTAAATTTATTTAAAAAAAACATTAAGATTTAAAAGTTTTATGATTATCTACAAACGTTTGAAACCACAGTTCAAGAGAAAAAGCTCCCCATATATTTCTTCCAAAATCTTTTTCATTTTCTATGTTTTTTAGAAGACTTTGATTATCTATATATGCTCTATTTATTGAACTCTTAGAACCAAGTACATCAAATAATAACTCTTTTGCCTCATTTTTAAACCAATTATTTATAGGTGTTGGAAATCCCATTTTGTCTTTACGGTTGTAAATTGAAGCAGGAATAGATTCTTTAATAGCCTTTTTAAAAATATATTTCATTTCACCATTTTTAAATTTAATGTCTGCAGGCATTTTAGCTGCTAATTCAACCAATCTTCTGTCCATTAATGGAACTCTTGATTCTAAACCATGAGCCATACTCATTCTATCTTCAACATGAAGTAATCCTGGAAGTAACGTTTTAAAATCAAAGTGAGTCATTAAATCTAAATATGATTCTTTTTTCACATTATTTCCATAAAAAATTTCATTGAAACTTTTTCTTGAGGAATATCCTTCTAACATATCCCAGTTGACATATCCAATTAAATTAGGGGCTCTATTAATTAAACTAAAGTAGCGTTTGTTCATATCATCAAAAAGTCCTTCCCTCCAAAATTGTTTTAATAATGGAGTATAATTTTTAAGGGCTTGTAGATTTGGAATTATAGATTCATAGGTTACCACAAAATCACCATTTTTAGAAGTACCATTAATTGCCGCTTTAATACATTGTTCAAAATAGGCAATTAAATAACGTGTATATCCGCCGAAAATTTCATCTCCCCCCTGTCCCCCTAAAACTACTTTTCTGTGTTTTGAGGCATATTCAGAAATCATATATTGAGAAAATGCCCCAGGCCCTGCTACAGGATAATCCAAATGATATATTACTTTTTGAATATTATCTAAAAAGTCTTGACTTGTGATTTCAAGTTCCTTTATTTCAAATTTACCGTTTAAAGCAACTTCTCTTGCATAACTACTTTCGTCAAAACGAGAACCATACTTTGAAAACTTACCTGTAAATCCAATTAGTTCATTTTTATTGTTTGACAAGTTGGCTATTGAAGCAATGGCACTTGAATCATAACCTCCACTAAGATATGCGCCTATTGGCACATCTGAAATTAAATTTTCATTTATAGAATCTTTTAGTATTTCTTTTAATTCTCTAATAAAAGAATCTTCATTTCTTGAAAAATCGGGCTCAAAAGTAACATCCCAATACTTTTCAATCATAGTCCCACTGACAGAAATGGTCATAAAGTGACCAGCTTCTAATTGATTTATGTGTCGAAACATTGTCTTACCCCCAAGACATAGTTGAAACGTTATATAGTCTTTTAATGCGCCTAAGTCTGGGTGAATATTTTTTAAAAAAGGAAGTAGTGCCTTTGTTTCTGAAGCAAAATAAAAACCATCCTTTAATTGCATAAAATAAAATGGCTTAATGCCAAAATGATCACGTGCACAAAATAATTCTTGTTTTGACTCATCCCAAATAGCAAAAGAAAACATCCCTCTAAAATGTTTTAAGCACTCTTTTCCCCATTTATGGTAGGCTTTTAAAATGACTTCTGTATCTGAATCACTAATCAATTCATTCTCAAAATTTTTTCTAATTTCTTTGAAATTATAGATCTCTCCATTAAAAACAATCCAATTTCCAGATTGATCTGTCATCGGTTGTCTTCCATTTTTAGAAAGATCAATAATACTTAATCTTTGGTGAGAGAATCCAACATTAAGTTTATCGTGGACCCAAACACCATTATCGTCTGGACCTCTATGTGCAAGGATTTCTCCCATAAACTCTAGTTTGTTAATCAAAGTTGAATTGGGAGTATTAAAATCAATAATTCCAGCTATACCACACATAAGTTATAATTTTAAAAGTTGTTCTTGCAAAATTTTGGCATTCGTTTTTGGATTGTAATGAGCTTCAACAAATTTTCTAGAGGCAATTCCTGCGTTATCTCTCATCTCTTTATCTAGTATTAATTTTTTTAAAACCAAATAAATGTTGGAGGTATCAGCTTCAATGATTGGAAGGCTATCATACTCTGGATAATTATCCATAAAATTTTCTTTCCATCTTTTATCTAGATAACATACAACGGGCTTTCCCAAAGCCATGCATTCAACTGCTGTTGATCCCCAATGACCATAAATCAATTGATCTACAACAATATCTGCTTGGGCTTGATAAAATCTCATTTTATTGGAAGGAACATTTTCAATAATTATTTTTTCTATTTGAAATCCTTCTTCTTGGAGTTTTTCTATGGCTGCAATAATGAAAGGTGAGCCTTTAATGTTTTTATTATTTTTATCTCGTCCACTTTGCTTTAAAAAATTTGAATGTAATATTCGAATCCCTTTGGCTTTAGGAAGTAAATATTCTTCAGGTATTTTTATTACTGAAGACCAAAGGTTGAGATCAATAGACTTATATTTAAAATGAGTGTTTTTGTAATGTGGAGTATTAAAAAACCCGAAACTAATATTTAAATCTGAGTATTTTTTAATTAAAGAGAATTGGTTTTTATTTTTTTCGTCGTTACACTTTTCGAAAAATCCACAATTAGTGCATACATTTTGATCAAAATTTAGAAAATCTTGTTTTAACATTTCTTCACGACAACCCGAGGGTTGGAAAATTATTTTCTTTTTGAATAATGTTTTAAAATAGAAGAATTCAAAAGAGAAATTCGGAATAAACTTAAAAACACTATTTAGTGTTGTTAATCCGGATGGGTAGCCATAATAAATTATGTAATCATGTTTTGAGCCGATATAGAGTAATTCAATAGTCTGAATTAGAATGTTAACTATTTTAATTAAAAAAAAATTACTCTTTATTTTTTTTAACCCGTAGACATTCTTGTCCGTGAAAAGTAGTTTACGAGGATAAGAAAAAGTCACATAAATAGATGCTTTCCATCCCAATGCTTTTAATTCTTTGGCTTGAAAAAATGTTGAATGAAAATCTGGACTAACAAATAAAATTTTATTTTTCATTGGATGATGTGTTTTTTATTTATTTGGAATAGAAAATAAATTGACCCAACAACAATAAACCCACCCACAAAGTATTCAAGATGTTGATTGTATAGCTTAAATTCATTTATCATTTGAATTAAAGTTATAGCGATCAAGGTAATCGATGTCGTTTTTAATATGTTTATCCATTGATAATTTATTTCAAGGTACTTATTGCCTATAAAATAACTGATAATAGGCAAGGTCAGATAACTTAAGGCTGTCGAAATGGCTGCTCCAAGTATTCCCAGTTTAGGGATCATTATTAGATTCAATATTAGATTCAATATTGCCGCAATCCACTCAATAAGACTTATGAGATGAAGCTTTTTATTAAAATAAAAACCTGGTAAAAAAATCAGATAGACTCCTTTCATTAAATAAGAAAATGAGATTAACCCAATTATTGAGTATCCTGAATGATAAGAAGATTCTGTAAATAGGTGAAAAATTGGTTTAGAACAATAAAAAATCAATATCAATATCGCAAAACTCAATGCCAAGTAAACATTTAAGATAGAAGGGAAAATAGATTTCACTTCACTTTGCTTGTTAATATACGAAATGAAAAATGGTGGCCAGGCAAGGGAGAAAGCGTCTGTAAATAGAACTACAAGCATCCCAAAGCTATAAGCCACTGAATAGATCCCTAATGAATCTAAGCCCAAAAACAATTGAATTAGTTCTCTATCTGAGTAGTCTATCACTAAAAAGGCGAAAATGCCAAATATACTTGGAAAGCCTATTTTTATTAAGGGTGAAATTTTAGCAATAATTAGATTAAAAGACAATCGAAAGCCGACCAATAAAAGTATAAGGAGTAGTGAAATAAATTGAGAAAGGGTAATAGCGTATACATATCCTGCCAAGCCTTGATCCAAATAAATAACATGGTAAATTGTCAACAAAACAAAAACCACTGTTCCAATAGCATTTATTAAAATATAATTTAATGGTTTTTTAGTCATTCGTAAATAATTCATGAATGGATCACTCAACACTCTAAATGTCAACCCAAAAAATGAAATAACGATGATGTCGGAATATAAATCAGTTTTTAAAATCAATTGACTGATGTTCTCAGAAAAGATATTAATGAAGAACAACAAAACGAGATTCGTAAAAAATAATAGTATAAAGTTTGTCCAAATTAAGTTTTCTTGCTTTTTTGAATCCTCTTCCTGGAAAAATAAAATTGAGACCGAATTTCCAGTCCCCAGATTTGCTATACCCGTAAATCCCAATATAATTAAGGAAATAAGGGCGAAGGCTCCATAATCTGTTGGCGTTAATTTTTCAGTCAAAAAAGGCAATAATAAGAATCCTGAAAGTTTTCTTAAGGCTCCTCCTAAACCATAAATTATACTTGCTTTTGAAAAGTTTTTGATAATTTCTTTAACCATTCTTTATTTTATAAGATGTTTCTTCCCAACCAATATTCATAAGACAATCAATGATTGATAAACCTTTGACAAACTCTTGCTGTTTGTATTGATTATATAAAGGATGTGTAAATTTTTGATATAATAATTTGATGTTATTCTTTTCAAAAAGCTCTGTATTTTGGTAATCGTCTGCACCACCTCCACACATATATGTGTCACAGGAGAGTCTTTTTGTCAGATTAATCAGTAATTCATTTGATGAACCTTCTTGTTTAAGTTCAGATGATAGCCTCAGCTTGTTAGAGTCTATTTCAAGATGGTCTAAAATTACTTTAATTGAATTTATGTTGTATTTAGATAAATTTTGTTCGTCATTAAAAATAAGTTGTTCAATTGTTGGAATTATTTGACTGTAGAATGGATGCTTTTTATAGCTCTGATCAATTGATTTATAAAACTTATACTTCCATTTACCTTGAGAATTGATTTTTATTTCATTTACTTTTTTTGTACCCGAAAAATCTCTTTCAATACTGAATGTCATCCATTTGGGGTTACCAAAAATCATCAATTGTACTCTATTAGTCCAAACACCCCCCGTTTTAGGAAATTGAACATCATCTAAAAAAACAAAAAAATCTGACCTGTTAATTTTATCAAAATAACCTAGCCATGGGAAAAAGTTTGGCTGATGAATTGCAACTATATTTTTCATTTAGGAGATTTTTAAGTGAAATTGTTGTTCAATAAATTTTCTGATTTCCGTCATTATAATTTGTTTATCAACATCTTCATATTTAATTTTAATTTGGGTAGTTTTATCATTCCAATTTATATCGCTCAATGAAAAACTTCCTTTAAAACTGTTTTCAAATAAAATTTTAAACATGGGTAACTTCGGATTTAAAGAGTGAGCTGTTTCTTTTAAATCATTACTTAAAGTAGGCTGAAATAAATTATTTGTGGCTGTATAAAAGGATGCTTTATGATGAATGTACTTCAAATGAAGAATTTCTTCTATGCTCTTAAAACTTTTTAATTCAATTTTTTTTGTGTTTAAAACGTAAAATGCTCCGGGTAGCGGATCTACCAATGCCCTTACTAAATTATAAATAGTAATTGTCGGTAATGACCAATCAAAAAGACCATCTTCCGATTTTCTTCTTCTATTGTAAATTGCTTTTGTATCGTCCTGAAGTTTTGAAACCCATCGATTGTTGACGATGTTTTCCATATTTTCTTTAATTAGTTCGGATATTAAAGAATGTATTCGCTCGGTAATACTCGCCCAAGTATCATTTATTTTAATTAATATTTTTCGTTGATCTATTATTGATCCTGTATCTATACCTTCATCTACTTCATGTAAGGAAACACCCGCATATTTATCTTCATTAATTATTCCCCATTGTATAGGGTTACACCCTCTGTTTTTCGGCAAAAGACCTGCATGGATATTCAAGGTTTTAATTTTTGGAATACTCAATAAATCCTTTTTAAGGATCATAGAATAAGAGTTTATGAAAAATAGATCTGGTTTTAATGCCTCAATCTTCTTAATAAAATTGTCATACTCTATTTCTGTTGCCTTGGGTTGAATCACAAAAGGCACATTAATTTCATCTGATATCCTCTGTAATTCTTTCCAATATTGAGGTCTAATTGATGCTCCAACAATTGCTTTAACCTTATTTAAATCAATTGTTTGAAGTAATAAATTTATTCCTAAAATATCTCCGAAAAGAATCATATAATTTTTATTTGTTTACACTAAAATCTCTTAGCTCATTTATTAATTTAAGTGTTATGTTAATATGATTTGTGAGGTTATCATCAGTTTCTAAAATAATATCTTCAATGTAAATGAGTTTATTTATTCGGTCTTTAAATAGTCTAAATCGCGATGAAACTTTTTCTATAAATACTAAATGAAAAGAAATTTCATCTCTAAGGTTTTGAAATTTCAAATCGATAGATCCCTCTTTTTTACTAAATGAAAGTGTGATTTCAGATAATTGGATTTTTATTAGATGAATTAACTCTCGATAAAGTTGAACGTAATTTTTATTATTCAATGATTTATCGATCGAAATAAAAAGCCTTGGTGAAAGATCTTTTACGAAAAATAGTTGATCTATTAATCCCCCTATGTTTTCTCTGTTAGAATTGATTAGATTTTGATCATAATCATCTAATATAAATTGTGCACGCTCATTAATTATTGAATAAATTTTTTCTCGAGGATGTTTTATTTCTGATGTCCACCAACCTGGATGAGTTAATAAATGTAATCGTTCATAATTTAGAGATTCAACAACATCAAACATTCTTTCATGTCTCCAGTAACCATTTGAATCACTACAATACTTAAATTCATCCATAAACCTATTGGAATAAGTATTAATTAATCCGGCGTAGGTATCCTTTTTGAAAGACAAAACAAATTCTGTAGGATTATGAAAAGAGAAGGAATTAACTTTTATTCCAAGTGCTTCATCTATTATCGCTTTTTCAAATGTTAGATTCTTAACAAGCTGTGTTTCATCTTTTAAATTCCAAAAAGTTGAGTCAAAATGAATTCCTATTGAATGACCTAATTTTAAAATTTCTTTAAGGTTAGCAATACTATCTTTCTCAAAAAAATTATAAAACTCTGAATGCATGTTTACAAAAAAAGTGCTTTTCAGCCCAAAGTGATGTTCAATCTTTGCTAGTCTTAAAGAACTAGATAATGAATAATCAATATCATGTCTTAGTAAAACTATTTGTTTTTGTTTTTTTGAATCATATTCATTAAAGAAAACTGAATAATAGTTTTTTGAAATAAATTCAATAAAATATTTATAATTTTCTGTTGAGAAATCTTCTTTATTATCAATCATTTTCAAATTATGTTAGCCTTTTTCTAATGCTTTTAATGATTTCTGTTGGTTTCATTTTTATTTTTTCAACTTGAATTAAGTTAATTTTAACTTTACCTTTTCCAGCTATAACGATAATAGATCCATCTTTTTTAAAAGATGAGACTTGGCCAGGAATTGCCAAATAATTTTCATTGTCATCAAAAATTTCAGCATTCCAAATAATTAACTTAAGTTCATCTAAAAAACAAAAAGCTCCTGCATAAGGAAAATTTGAAGCATTAATTAATCTAATTATTTCAACATTAGTTTTATCCCAATTAATCTTATTGTCAGTTGAATTTCTTGGGTAACACCTCATCGAATTTTGCTTTGAATCATTTATTTTTTCCAAAATAAAATTCGGCTCCTTTATCAGATTATTTAGACTATCTAAAAACATTTTTGGAATAAGTTTTTCAAATAATTTATATATGTCACCTATTTTAGTGTTTATATTAATAGAAATATATTCCCTTTGAATTATATCTCCACTATCAATTTGATCTGGTACCATTTTATGAACACAGATGCCAATTTTTTCTTCTCCATTGATGATTGCCCATGCTTGACAAGCATTTCCTTTATATTGCGGTAAATCTCCTCCGTGAGCATTCAAAATACCATGTTTAAATAATCCAATGACATCTTCACTCAAAATCCCCGTATAATTAACGCTAATACATATATTTGGTGTTTCAGATAATTTTAATTTTTTTACGTCCTTAGATGTTATTTTGCTTTCTAATAAGAAAGGAATGCCTCTTTCCTCTGCAAAAGTTTTAAAATCACTTGAAGTCTTCTTATACTCTGGTGCTTCTTTTGATGTAATTATAAAAGCTATGTTGAATCCTTTCTTTTCAAGTAATAGCATTGAATTATATAACCACTCGTTTCTACCTATTACTCCTATACTTTTCATAAATTGTTTTGAATTAGGTTAATTAAAATACTTTTAATGCCATATCCATTGTTTGCCATTTCTTTTAATTTAATGTAATCTGAATGGAATTCTCTTGAATTTTCATACCTGTCTAAATTTTCTGAATTTAAAAAAACATGTATTGGATGAAAATCTAGAACAATTAATTGATCTTTATCAAGTTCATTTGGGAATTTTAAATTCATTTTCAAAGAAACATTATCTTGCCAACAATGTGGAATTATCTTAATATTATCCCAAAGTCGATAAGGAGCAATTAATTGATTTTCATTTATGGGAATAAATGAATTACATATAAATTGATATCCTCTGGAATTAAAAACATCTAACAACCTTTCAGATTGAAAAAGGGAGTGACTCCTCAAAAGCTTTGATCTAGGTAAAAATTTGTCAAAATCATCAATTATTTGATTTGCAACTTTCGAATTGGAAAATGAATTAATTAATGGATTAAAATTAGGGTGAATACCTACACTAAATTTTGGGTTTTTCAAAATTCTTGAAATTAAAGGTGATTTGTGAGTCACAAACCATGTTGCTGGAACATCATATAACTCAAGTATTTTAATTGTATGAAGCCAAACTTCCTCTGATGCCCAATCAACATCAAATGTTAGAAAAATTTTACCCTTCCAAGTAGATTCTTTATCAATATCTATATTCTCAATTAAATCAAACTTATATTTCATTACAAACTTTTTTGAGCCCATTTTCAATAGATGTAAATGAAAATGAACTATTTAAAAATCTTTTTAGCTTATTTGAATTAGAAATGAAATATTTCAGTTCATCATCAGTTTTTTCTATTTTTGGGATTAACCTTAAATTCTGGCTCAATATTTTTACAATGTTTTTTAATGAAACCGTTTCCTCTCCAGAAATATTAATAATTTCATTTTTAAACCTTTCTCTTGATTCAATTAATTTTAAAAATATTTTTGATAAATCCTCAACATAGATAGGAGATAAAACTACCCCTTCCCCTTTTGCTAAAAAGATAGTTTCATCATTAATTAATCTTTGAATTATTTGAGGTACTAGGGCCTTTGATTGTTTAGGGCCATAAACAGTATTTAGTCTCAATATTAAGGTTTCAAAAAATGATGAATAATGACTTACCAGTTGTTCTGACATAATCTTGGTTAATCCATAAAATGATTCCGAATTTAAGTCAGAATCTTCCCTTCTCGGTTCACTATTGTTTTCGTAAACATTGAAAGAAGAAGTGTAAATAAATCTTTTAACGCCATTAACTCTTGACCATTCTAATAGTTCTTGGGTAGCAGATACATTTGTGTCAAAAATCTCTTCAGACTTATTCTCAAAATCTCTATGATTACTTGACTGTGCCAAGTGAATAATTGTATCTATATTTTTAGTTTTGATCCCTTCTGTCCATCTGCGCTTGGAGAGATCAAAACCATTTTCACGACTTACCTTTTCAAAACTAACTCCTTTGTCATTTAAATATTGACAGAGACTTGACCCAACAAAACCTGAAGCTCCTGATATTAGTATTTTCATCATTTTTTCTTCGCTAGAATATATATACCATATCTGTGATCTTCATTCTTAGGATCTTGGTATCGTTTTACAGTTTCAATAGAAAAAGTAGATTCTAAGGCTCCAAAAAGATTAAATTCTCTGAAATGATGAAAATGAACATTATCGCTCAGTAAGGTTGCCTTGTCTTTCCATACGTAGGATGCTAAAATTAATGATCCTCCCTTTTTTAAAACCCTAAATGCTTCATCAAGTGCTGTATGGTAATCCAATACATGATCTAAGCTTGTATTAAATGAAACAAAATCAAAAGCATTATTGGTAAATGGCAAAAATTCTGCCATGCCGATTATTTTAAATTCATCATTTGAAAAGGAAGGGTCTAATCCAATGTAGTTAATTCCTGAAGGATAAAAAAGGTGACTTAGGCTTGGCTTATCACATCCTACATCAAGTAAAGTACCTTGACCTATTTCCTCACAAAATTCTTTCATTCGATTAAAGTGTTTATTCGCCGCAAAAGAATTTGAAGGCGCATTAATCTCAGATTTACCTTTAATTTGACTTAGCAAAAAATATTGTAAGTAAGAATTAGAAAAATAATCTAGTGGCAGTTCTTTATTCAATAAATGATCATTGATAACTTTTGGAAAAAGAATTGGAGATCCGTTATAAAAAGTAAATTTCTGATCTGCTTTATCATTTGACATCAAGTCTAAAAAATCTTTATTGACGGGAGAAGCTAGAAGTCCTTTTTTGGCAACTTCTTCGAATTTCATCAAGTTAGAATGTTCTTTTTTAGTCAATTCTTCGGGAGTTATAAAAAGTTCACAATCAATTAGTTTCATCCTTTTAAGGTTTTTCGTCATTTAAAAAAATTCTACACCACCATTCAAAATTAAGAAAAGACCAGATCAAAAGGCGATGATTTTGTCCTTCATTAAGGTGCTCGTTAACTATTTTTTTTATGTAATATTCATTAATAAATTCAGTACACAATGTATCTGAATTTAACAAAATTTCTTTAATGTATTCAGCATTTTCTCCCCGATACCAACTCTCATCAGGAGCAGAAAAACCTTGCTTATTACGGTTTAATATTTGTTCAGGAATATATTCTTTCATTGCCTTTCTAAGTATATTTTTCCCATCATCATATTCACGATATATTTTTTTCTTAGTTTCTAAATTTTCATCAAGTGTTTGTATCTCTTTTTTTAAAGATCCTAATTTATACTCTACTGGAATTTTCATTGCAAAATCAACTAAATCATTATCCATAAAAGGAAAACGTTCTTCTAAACCATGGGCCATGGATAGTTTATCTCCCACTAAAAATAAGGCTGGTAAAAATGTTTTAATTTCAAAATACAGCGAATTATTGATGTGATCTTGTGGTGTTTCATATCTCAATTTACCATTAAACTTAAATACACGTTCAAAAACTTTTCGTGGAGCATTTATATCTATTTGATTGAATACTTTTTTAGAAAATAACGATACTTTTTCCTCTTGGGGAACTAGACGTTGCCAGAAATCATAATACTGATCAAAAAATTCTTCTTGACTCAGGGAATCAAAAACTTTATAATACCTCCAGGGATACCCGCCAAATAATTCATCTCCTCCCGTTCCTTGTAAGCACACTTTTACAAATTTAGAGGCTAGACGAGAGATGTAATAATTTGGATAAGACATCCCCACTCTAAGATCTTCTATGTGATGAACTAATTTGGGTAAAGACCAGCGAATGTCTCCAGCATTCATTACTTGTTCAAATTGTTCTGTTTTTAGATGGTTTGCCATTAATTCTGCTTCACGTCGTTCATCAAAATTTGATTCTCGCCCTGTTACTTCATTCATATCAAAACCACATGTAAAAGTAGCTAATCTTTCAACTTGTTTGGAGGCAACCGAGGCAATTGACCCTGAATCCATTCCCCCTGAGAGATAGGCTCCGACTGGGACATCTGATGTCATATGCCTTTTTACCGCCTGTTCGAACAAGTGTTTTGTTTCTTCTTTGGCATCTTTAAAACTCATTGAATCATTTGTCTTTGAAAAATCATAGTCCCACCATGAATTGTGTTTTATGGATAGCGTATTAGATTCAATTAAAACAGTGTTGGCAGGAGGAAGCATATATACACCTTTAAACAAAGTATTATAGGAAAATATGTTTTGAAAGGTGAAATATTCATTTAAGGCATCTAAGTCAACACCTATTTTATAATTTGGATGTTTAATGATGGCTTTTATTTCAGATGCAAAAACCAAGGTCTCATCATTAAACCAATAATATAATGGCTTAATCCCGTATCGGTCTCTACTGAGGTATAATTTTTTTTCATCTACATTCCAAGCTCCAATGGCAAACATTCCATTAAAACGTTCAAAAAAAGAAGTCCCGTGAGCAGATAAACCTTCTACAATTACTTCTGTGTCCGAGTTCGATTCAAAAACATGGCCCAATTGTTCCAGTTCATCTCTTAGCTCTTTAAAGTTATATATACACCCATTGAAAACTACAATCCACTTTTGATCCTTCGAGTACATGGGTTGTTTCCCCTTTTGGGAGATATCTAATATTGATAATCTCTTGTGTACTAATCCAATTTCAGAGTTAATATATGAACCCTCTCCATCAGGCCCGCGATGAACTAATTGATCACCCATCTTCATTAAAGAAGCTTCATCAACAGGATTTCCATTTAGATTAAATACACCTAGGATTCCGCACATAATTATAATTGTAAATAATTTTCGATTATATGCGATGCAATCGACAAGGACGCTGTTGCTCCTGGACTAGGAGCATTCAAAACATGAATTTGCCTACCTTTTCGTATGATATTAAAGTCCATTTGTAATTTTCCTTCTCGAGAAATTGCTTGGGCTCGGACTCCTGCTGATCCTCGCTCTAACATAGAGACATCAACATCAGGTATCATTTTTTGTGCTTTGGCTATGAAGTCTTTCATTAACAAAGAAGACTTAAATTCGTTTACAGAAAAAATAAAATTGGTTCTTACAAAACGAAGTAAGCCGGAATAGGTTAATGATTCAAAGCTGTCTTTCAGTGAAAAGCTTGATTTTGAATAACCTTCGCGTTTAAAAGCTAAAACTGCATTTGGACCAACCTCCCTACTTCCGTCAATCATTCTTGTAAAATGAACTCCTAAAAATGGGAATTGGGCATCTGGAACAGGATATACTAAGTGGTTTATACGGTCTTCATATCCTTTTTTAAATTTCAAGTATTCACCTCTAAAAGGAATGATTTTCAAATGTGGTTTTTCTTGGGTTAAATTAGTGTAAGTCTTATCACTCCAAAGGCCTGTACACGAAACCAAATAATCAAAAGTATAATTGCTTTTTGTTGTAGAAAGCAAAACTTCATTTTCGCTTGACTGATCAATTGAACTCACTTTGGTATTGTAAGAAACTTGTCCGTTATTATCTTGAATTAAATTAACCATTTTTTGCATTACTGCTGAATAATCAACAATACCCTCTTCAGGAACTAACAGTGCTTTTTCTGCTCGAACAAAAGGCTCGCGAATTTTCAACTCTTCTTTTGATAAATACTGGAGACCATTTAAACCGTTTTTTTTTCCTCTTCTAGCCAAATAATCTAAGGCCTGTACTTCTTTTTGTGTTGTTGCAACAACAACTTTTCCGCAAACATCATGAGCAATAGCATGGGTTTCACAAAAAGAAATCATTTCTCGAATTCCATTAACAGAAAGTTCAGCTTTTAAAGAACCTGGTTGATAATATAAGCCACAATGAAGTACACCACTGTTCCTTCCAGATTGGTGTAATCCAACGGATGACTCCTTTTCAAAAATATGGACAAGTGCACCTTGATCACTTAGCTTATATGCAACTGCTAAGCCTATAATTCCACCTCCAATAATCGCTATGTTTTTATTTTTGAACATTTTTATTTCTCTCGATCGGTCCCAGTAGCAATTCTCCATTGAATTAGTTTTTCTAATCCTTCTTTTAATTCATACTTATATTTAAATCCAAGATCTTGTTCTGCTTTTACTTTTGAACCTATTCTATTTTTTACCATAGCCCTTGCATCATCTTCTGAGTAGGGGTTGTATTCCACTTTTAAATCCGAATTTTTCAATTTTAAAATCAACTCACACAATTCATTAATTGTTGTTTGAACTTCTGTCCCTACATTATACATTCCAAAATCTTGATCACTTAATAAAGCTTGAACATTAGAACGAGCAACATCTTCTACATAAACAAAGTCGTAGGCTTGAGACCCATCTCCATTTATTGAAGGAGCTTCGTTCGCTTCAATTTTATTTAGCATTATTGGAACTACACCAGTGTATGCAGCAGTTTGATCTTGGTGTGGCCCGTATACGTTCATATAGCGCAGACCTATAATTTTCAAACCATAACGGTCATTAAAAGCGGTTGCCATTGCCTCTCCTGCGATTTTAGAAGCACCATAGAAGTTTTTATTATTAAAAGGATGTTCTTCGGTCATTGGCAACTCTACTGCATCTCCATATACAGATGCTGAAGAAGACCAAATTAATTTTTTAACATTATGCTTGACACAGGCTTCAAACACATTAAATGTTCCTGCAATATTGACATCAAAAGCAGTTCTAGGGTAATCCTTACAATGCAACAACCACATAGCTGCTAAACTAATTACATAATCTTTCCCTTGAATTGCTGTGTCTAGAATGTCAATTTCTCGAATATCCCCACCGAAAGGAAAAACACTACAACGTTCGTCTTTTAATTGTTTCAATAGGTATTCTTTATTTCCACGTGCAAAATTATCATAAATGACGACCTCTTTAACGGGGTGTTTTAGTAATTCTGTAACAACAAAACTACCTATAAATCCTGCCCCCCCAATCACTAATATTTTTGAGTCTTTTATTTCCATTATTTTTGATTTCTAATTTCACTTACAATTTCTATCGAACTTTTAGCATCAGCTAAACCATAACCCTTTCCATCCAAAATATGCTGATAACTTACAGTATGTAAGTCTGTAAACCCTTTACTAAACTCAATTTCTTCTCCTTCTATTGAAAGGTTTCTGAAGGTTGATAGCCCATCATTTTTTGCTTGTTGAGGCAGGTTATCAGCATTGATACTTAGATACCAATTTACATTAGCTTGCTTGAAAGTCAACTTCCCTGAGTTGGTGTCTTTTGTTTTGATATCAGCTGATGAATTTTCCACAGGCCCAAAAATCCATTGTAACATATCAAAAAAATGAACTCCAATATTAGAAGCAATCCCTCCAGATTTTTCTACATTCCCTTTCCATGAGGTATAATACCAATTCCCTCTTGATGTGATATAGGTCAAGTCTATATCATATACTTTATCGACTGGTCCATTTGCTATTTTATCTTTCAACTCCAGGATAGCTTCGTGGTGTCTAAGTTGCAAAATTGTGTGAACATTATTTTTATACTCTGCTTCCAACTCAATTAGTGCATCTACATTCCAGGGATTAAGAACCAAAGGCTTTTCACAAATAACATCCGCTCCTATGCGCAGACCATAGCGAATATGTGAATCGTGGAGATAATTTGGAGAGCAGATCGAAACATAATCAATCTTAGTTCCTACTCTTTTTAGTTTTTCAACATGACGGTCAAAGCGTTCAAATTCAGTAAAAAAATTGGCGTTAGGAAAGTGACTATCAATAACTCCTACACCATCGTAAGGATCATAGGCCGCAATTAAGTTATTGCCCGTCTCCTTGATAGCTTTCATGTGTCGTGGAGCTATATAACCTGCTGCTCCTATGAGGATAAAATTTTTCATATTTTAATAACACTATTATTTTCTAATCTATAGCTTTCCTTACTTTCAGGACAAACTGCAGTATTGTAATCATCAAAGTTTAAACGGTACCCATATTCACTAACCCAGCCAATTTGTTTTGCAGGATTTCCAACAACTAACGCAAAGGGTAAAACTTTTTTTGTAACAACAGTTCCTGCACCAATTAAAGCATATTTTCCAATTATATTTCCACATATGATAGTAGCATTTGCTCCAATTGAAGCTCCTTTTTCTACTCTAGTTTCTAAAAATTGATTTCTACGAACAATTGCTGAACGGGGATTAATTATATTGGTGAAAACCATTGAAGGACCCAAAAAGACATCATCTTCACAAATAACACCAGTATATATAGAAACATTGTTTTGAACTTTTACATTAGTCCCTAAAACTACTCCTGGTGATACAACAACATTTTGACCTAAATTACAGTTTTCACCTAGAACAGCATCCCTCATGATGTGACTAAAATGCCATATTTTTGTTCCTGATCCAATAGAACAACCGGCATCTAAAACTGCCGTTTCGTGTGCAAAATATTCTGGTTTAGTTTTCATTTTCCAATGTAATATTGATTAATATTTTTATTTGATTTCAAAACATTCCTCCCGTCATAAACCTTAGCTGGTTGCATCATTTTATCGGCTATAGAATCCCAGTCATAGAACTTAAATTCATCCCATTCGGTTAGAATTGCTGCTGCAAACGAGCTCTCTAAAGCTACATTATGTTCCTTATGAACAGTACAACGTTTTAGTTTGGTTTCTATTTCTTTTTTTGAATCATTTCTGGCTTCCCAAAGAGCAGTCAGATCTTGGTGTATTCTGGCTTCTTTTACCATAGGGTCAAAAACATGTACCTCTGCTCCTTCCTCCAACAACGCATCGGCTACATAGATGGCTGCAGATTCTCTTGAATCGTTAGTATCTTTTTTAAACGCCCACCCAAACAGAGTTATTTTTTTTTGATTGACAGTTCCGTTTAGTCCATTAATTATTTTTTTTGCAAAACGGTTTTTTTGATAGTCGTTTATTTTAACTACCTGATGCCAATACTCAGCAACTTCATCTAAACCAAAATGCTTGCACAGATAAACTAAATTCAAAATGTCTTTTTGAAAACAACTTCCTCCAAAGCCAACCGATGCTTTTAGGAATTTTGGTCCTATTCTTGAGTCCATTCCAATTGCTTTGGAGACTTCTTCAATGTCAGCACCCGACTTTTCGCAAAGTGCAGACAAACTATTAATCGATGATATGCGCTGAGCTAGCATTGCATTTGACGCGAGTTTCGAAAGTTCAGAAGACCATACGTTTGTAGTAAGTATTTTCTCTTTTGGAATCCAATTTGAATAAATTGAAACTAATGCAGCTACTGCAGCTTTTCCCGTTTTTGTGTCATCACCACCAACAAGAACTCTGTCGGATTTAAATAGGTCTTGAATTGCAGTTCCTTCTGCCAAAAATTCAGGATTTGATAGAACTTCAAAATGAATTCCTTTTGTATTTGAGCTGAGAACTTCTTTTATTTTTTCGGCTGTACGAACGGGTAAAGTCGATTTTTCGATTACAATTTTATCGGAAGTAGCAACTTCGGCTATTTGTCTTGCACATTTTTCTACAAAAGTAAGATCGGCTGCAAAGCCTTTACCTTCTCCATAGGTTTTGGTGGGAGTATTAACTGCCATAAAAATCATTTGAGATTCTTCTATGGCTTTCTCCACATCTGTGGAGAAAAATAAGTTCCTTCCGCGTGCTTCTGCAACTACTTCTTTTAGTCCCGGTTCATATATTGGTAACTGGTCTAAATCAGCATGGTTCCATGCAGCAATCCGTTGCTCGTTTGTGTCTACAACAGTGACTTTAATGTTTGGGCATTTAAGCGCAATAACAGCCATTGTCGGGCCGCCAACATAACCTGCTCCAATACAACAAATGTTAGTGACGTTCATAGAGTAGAATGTTTTTTTGATTTGGATTGGGTTTAAACGCTAAAGAAAAATTTACTTTTCGCTCAATTAACCCTTCCACCTTTTCTTCTAGGGCTTCTATATATTCTGTATTGAGTTTGTTTCCGATCAAAACAACGTCTATTGTTCCAGAATCTAAACCTTGGGCATAGTCGCCTACTAATAATATCTTTTGTACGGGCCCCATACGCTCTAAGACGCGCTCTACGATCTCCTCTAGCCCTAGGTGTTTATATACCACCTTTTGGAGTATGTCGAACAAGGGGTGCTCTATATTAGCCTTATACCCAACTTTATTATGGTCTTTGTATTTTTCTAAGTATCCCGCCTCTGAAAGATGATTCAGCTCTTTGCGGATTGAGTTTGTAGATTCATTAAACTCGGATGCTAATCCATTCAAATACCCGCTATTCGCCTGATTGATAAAGAATTTAATCAATAGGCGAAGACGAGTTTTGGATGTAATCAGCTTATTAAGCACTATAAATGTATTAATCTAAGTAACAAATGTACTTGAAATAGCATTGATGTGCAACTTAATTACCGCAATATTTGTTAAATTCTTGTCTATACATACGTTTTGGGTAGGTATTCATTAGCTTCAAGAATTCGGCACAAGACTCTGATTGTGCGCCAATTTTGTAAAAAGAAAGCGCTGTATATCGCATCGCTTTTTCCTTTATAGCACTTTTTTGAGAATTCCCAGCCATTTTAAAATACTGGATTGCCTCTTCATCCTTTCCATTTTCATATAGAGCAAAGCCAGTGTTTAAAGCATAAGTATACTCTAACGGATCTAAATCAAAGGCTTGATTAAATAAATTAAAAGCTTCTTCGAATTTTTTTTCATTATACAATAAATTACCTTTTTTATATAGTTGTTCTGCCTGAACTACGCGTTGTTGTCCATAAGTCATGATACGATATAATCCAAAAATATCATCGTCCTGCGGGAATAGTTTGAATGCTTCAGCTGCTTTACTCATCGCAAAAGGATCGCCCAAGGCAGTAACCTGAGCAACTGATCTTAAATAAATATTCCAAATAATTTTTGTGTCGCCGGCCAATGATCTGATGTGTTCAAAAGTTTTATTGATTTCTGGAATGCCTTTTTTAGCCACTAATGTATTCATGTATATGTTATAGTGCGGCATGTTGTTGGGTAAATTATCAAAAGCTAGTTTGGAATAATAGTAGGCACTGTCTTGTTTTTGTTCTTGTAAATAAAATTGGGCTTTCAAGCTTTCTCCAAAATAAATCTGCGGGTTATCTTTAGCTCCCAACAAGGCATACTCGTGTGCTCTTTCTTTTTGATTGTTTAAATAAAAATATCGAGCCTTCATTGCTTTTATAGGCATCGCTGTTTCTGTTAAATTCGGAAAATCGTCTTCAATTTGATCTAGTTCTGCTAGAGTTAATTTATAATCTCCGTTATTGAACTCATAAAGTAAGCGCCCTTGCTGAGTTAAAGATTGATACGAAAGTATATGAATTATTATTCCTGGAATTAACAAGCATAATGAAAGCCCTAGAATTACTCGAGAATATATGGGCTTAACTGGACTTATGTCTTTTGATGTAAATCGATTAAGATAAATAGAAAGTAAGAGTCCCATGTAAAGCGCCAGTGAAGACTGCATAAGGGGTCTTGCGATTGGAAAGTTTAATCCTGCATCAATACCATAAATTATAAAAGGTAAAACAAGTAAGAATAGAGAGAAATCTGTATTTCCATCTTCTTTACGTTGAACGTATAATAAACGAAAAAGAAACAACGTCAGGATTATAAATAAACTCAAATAGGCTATTCCTCCCAAAATACCGACCTCTGTAAATATATGAATAAAGTCATTGTGTGCATGATAAGGGACGGTATATCCCTTTATATGGTCCTTACCATACGAAATAGAAGCAATCTTCCAATTTCCTAAACCAGCTCCTAGTATAGGATGATCTGAGACTTGCTCATAAGCATCGGACCAGTATTGGAAACGACCGTTAGACGATTGTTCGGTAAACTCTATGGCTCCTAGTTGACTGGTTATATCTCCTTTATTTTGTGAACTTGTGAAAGCTAAGTTTAGAAGAATCGCCGCAACATAAGGCACTATAGTTAATAGAAAATTAGGCAAACCCTTAACCAAATTGGACCGATTAATGACCAAATTATAAAGAGAATAGGACAAAAAGATTATAAACACAATAAAACTACTTAAAATAGCAGCACGTGCATAAAGAACCGATATAGAAAATAAAGCTGCAAAAAGAATGAGGCTTAAAATAATTTTTAGAAGGCCTTTTCTAACCGTTACGATAGAGTATAAAACAAAAGGCACTTTAAACGCAATGGATGCTGCTGTAATGTTTTTGTTTCCTGCAACCCCTTTAAGATTCATAGCATTAAAATCTTTAGTTTCTAGCTGAGTAAAAAAGTCACTGTAAAAAGATAAAAGCTCGAAACATAAGAAACCAATAAATATTCGACTGATAAGAACAACTTTGTTTTCTAGATTATTGAGTAATAAAAAGCAAAAGAAAACAGCGAAAAAGGTATTCCCAAGCCTAGGCAGATTGAGTAGTGTTTCGGTTGGGTTTATGGCGTAGAAATAAGACAATCCAGACCACAAGAAATAGAACAGATAGATATAGATAAAAATTGACTTAAAAAGTTTACTAAGTCCAACTTGAGCAGCAGAATTATTAAAAAAAAGAAAATAAAGACAGGCCAAAATATTAACAGCACCTAAATAAATCCACTGTGGAGCCAAAATGTCAATGGCTTTAAAATTACTTAACGAACCGGTTATAATATATAAAACAAGTAGTATGTAATTCGGTAAATGATTGTAGAGCTTCATGTATTAAGTTTTAAAAATCAAATATAAAAAAACCCTCGCAAAGCGAGGGTTTAAATATTTATAAAACTTGTTTGAACTTAATTAAGATCCACAAGCAGTAGCTGAAATAGCTGCCAACTCAGCAGCTGTACTAATTGTACCAGCCCATGCAGGAGTGTGTGCTTTGTCAGCATCATCTGCAACATCATCAGCAAAATCAGCATTACCAGCAGTGCTTGATGCATAATCTAAACTGTAAGTAACTGTTGTGTTGGTAGTATATACTTGAGCAATGTAAGCTTGCCAAGTAGCTAAACTAGGAGAGTAAATACAAGACTCTGCATAAGGAGTAGCTGGGTTTATTCCGTCTCCAGCAAATGCAGCAGTTGCATTAGTATAAGTAGCAACTAATGAGTTACCAGTGATTGTGAAACTTGCATTTGCACCAGCTGTTAACAAATTAGAAGCACCAGTTGGAGCTATTAATGAAGTTAAACCAGTATTACCAGTAATAGAAACTTTAGCAACTTTCTCCATAGAAGATAAATCAAGTGAAGTAAGTGCAGAAGCACTAATAGTTAGTGAAATAGGAGTTTCTCCAGTTACAGCAGCAGTATCTTTAAATGTAGCAGTATTATTTAATGCAGCTAAAGTTGTAGCATCAGATGAGAAACTTAATATAGTTCCAGTTAAGTTAACTGTTTGAGTAGCAGTTCCAGCTCCATTAGTTAAAGTATTGGTAGCAGTATCATTTAAAGTAATATTTTTCAAAGCTACTAAAGAAGCAGCAAAACTATTTACTTCTGTTCCGCTTAGTGAAACATCAGTAAGAACAGCACCAGCGGCAGCAACGTCAATACCTGCACCATCAGCAGTAACAGTTAAGTCAGTAACAGCATCTGTACCAGCAACATCTACATCTTGTCCTGTTAAAACAAGTTTTGTAACAGTATTGCCAACATCACCAATTACATCAAAAGATTTAATTGTTACATCAGTAGCAGTAGTTGACATAGGTACTTCCAGGTTAGCGTTTGGTAAATTAATAACTCCGATATTCCATGTAAGAGTATGAGCTGCTTCAGCAAAATTTGTTAAGATAGCAGCAGGAGTTGTGTTAAGATCAATAGCAGCAGTAGTAGTTACTAGAGAAGTAAGAGCTACAGCAGCAGCTGCAGTGATATCAATTGCACCATGAGCAGTTAATGAAGGAAGGTGTACTTCAGCTGCGGCTGAAGATGTTATAGTTCCATCAGCATCAGCTAATTTATCCAAATGGAATACAGATGTTGTAGTACCTGTAAGTTCAACAACTCCAGTTCCAGTAACTTCAGTAAGTGAGTTAATATCAATTGATCCACCATTTGCAGCCAAAATTGTAAGAGAAGCAGTAGTTGTCATTCCCGAAACAATAGAAGATGCTTTAGCAGCTGTTAATTTATGAAAACCAGCTGTACCTAAATCAACAGTTGTTGCGCCTTCGAATGTAAGATTCCCCGGAGCTTGACCGGCTTCAGCAAATGTTCCAGTAATTACAACACCTGACAAATTTATAGATGTAGCTGTAGCAGCATCTGCAGCAGCAATAACTAAATTACCTCCAACAGAAGCAAGTTGAGAATAATCGAATGCAACAGCAGCTCCACCATGCGAAGCAGTTAAGTTTCCTGATACTGTTCTTAAGGCAGCATCATCCATATCAGCTCCAGAAATTGTATAATCATCGTCAATGAATGAAAGATTAGTAAAGGTTATTGGAGTAGCTGAAGTTACTATAACACCATCAGTTGTTGCGCCTGCTCCTAAAACAGTTGCTAATTTAGCAGCAATTGCATTTACTTCAGCAAGTTGAGCTGCAGTAATAGCAGGAGTAAATGTTGTAGTATTTATAGTTACAGAACCGTTAACAATCACGTTAGGATCATCAACAGCACTACTAATTAGAGACTCAACGTATTCTAATGTTGCAGAATTGTTTATTACTACATTTTGATTAATTACAGCGTCAGCTTCAAGTAATGTTGTTACATCGGCTTGAACAGCAGCAAGTGCAGCACTTACAGCAGCTAGTTCATCAGCAGTAGTTACGTTAGCTAGTAATGCTTCAATTGCGTCAATATCTGCTTGAGCTGCAGTAAGAGCAGTAGTAAGAGCAGTTAGAGCCGCAGTACTATCGGTAGTTGGAATAGCAGCAATTGCTGAAGACAGACCATTTACTGTAGTGTTAAGAGCAGCAACAGATGCGTTAACAGTAGATAATCCAGCTACTTCAGTAGATAGACCATTAACAAGACCAGTAAGCTCAGCAAACTGATCATCATAATCTTGACAGCCAACCATCGTTAGAGTAACCGCCAAAAGACTTAATAAACCTTTTTTCATTTTGATAAAATTTAAATTAAAATTAATAATGCTTTTATTTTTTAGATTAACATTTGTTTGCAAATATAAATATATAATTGAACTTTCAAATAGTTTTTACAAAAAAATATATAATTTATTATGGTCGAAATCCTACAAACAGCAACGTTTAGAAGATTTTTAAGGATAAATTTTGGTTATATCTTCAAAAAAAAACCTCCGCTTTTGGCGGAGGTTAAAGATTTTAAGACTTTCTAAGAAGCTTATAACGATTTAGTACAAATATATAAAAAATTACAGTTCGCTCGAGTTGTTTGATAAGTTACTTATTAACAACAGCTGTTGATTAGCCTCATTTAACGAAGCTTTCCTCTGAGAATAAAGAGTTCTTTTACTATTGCTTGCTTTACTTTTTGGACACTTTTAGTGTGGTTATTAACAGAAATTACAAAAGCATATGGTCTTTTTGACTCTGAATATAAATAACCTGCCAAAATATGATTGTTCTTTAAACTTCCTGATTTTGCGTAGACCGTTTTGATGTCAATATTTGGGGCATAACTTTTTAATGTTCCTGATGAATTTAATTGTGGAAAATATGCTTTAACCCCATTATTTCCCAATTCATCATATAATTCTTTCAAAATTCCCATGATCGCATTCGGGCTAACTAGGTTATATCTAGATAAACCTGAACCATCTACTTGATTGATTTCTTTTAAAAGAACTTTATTATTTAGTTTTAATATATCTAAACCTACTTGAGTGTTTAATTCCCATTGAGTAGTTCCCGAAAGCATAAGCAATAGGGATTCTGCTATATGATTGTCGCTGTTTCGAAGAAGCGCTTCATATGAGGTGCTTTTGGTAGTAGATAGGGTATTATATTCTAATTCCAAAGAATCAAATTTATTAGCTATATATATAGGAGTACTTAGTTTGTCTTCTAAAACCTTCAAAACTATCGCGTCTGATGGAGTAAAAGGAACATAAAGCGTGTCCGCTTTATCTGCACTTAAACGGTACTTATGCTTATTTACATTAATGTTGTAAAATAAGGAGTCTTTTTTATAACCAACGGACTCATTAAAAATAGGCGGATAAACCCTAAGGGTTTCCTTAGACGGGTTGGCAATAACTTGAATGAGATTTCCATGAATTGGAAAACTAGATTTCTTAGCCGAAAATCCAAACCCTTCATCATCCCATGCCCAACCAGAACCAAGCGCTGGTGAACTCATAGGCCTTGGAACAAAAAAAAGAGAATCTTGTTGCTCTGCCAAAAACTGAAGCACCTCACCAGAATCATATTTTGGATGATTAATCAATGGGTAACCCGAAGACCAAAAATAAAAACGCCCTTCTTGTTTGATGTAATGTAACATTGGAAGAGATTCTTGGAACGCCTGAAAAGCTCCAAGAAAGGTAACTAACTTTATAGTAGATGCGGGGAGTATATTAATGTCCGATCTGAAAGACACCTTTTGTTTTTGTTTCTTGAGGTCAAATACACTTATGGAAACTTGAGCTCCACTAAAAGCGGGCTCCTTGGCTATGGTTCGTTCAATTTTTCTTTGAGCATTAACAGCTAAAGAAAATAACAAGCAATAAAATAACATCTGACTTTTCATAGAACGAATATAAGACATCCCTATACAGAGCCACATCAATAAAAGAAGAACGGCTAATTTAATCGTTTCCATTTTTGAGTTCTACCTATAAAAGAAAAACCAATAAAACCCCGAACATTCAATTCAGATTTTCCGTTTAGGGTTAGTGTACAATCATACTCTTTTCCATTTGCTGGATCCAAGATGGTGCCTCCAGTCCAACTTCCATTTTCTTTAGACAACCCTTTTAAGATTAGAAGTCCTTCTATGGGGATGTTTTTTTCAGAGCCTCTGCAATTACTACACAAACCTCCTTTGTCTTCTGGGAGTAAGAGCTTGTCAATTCGGCCGTATAGCTTATCATTCTCAATATACAATTTGATTATTGACTTTTCCACCCCTGTTTCGTCGTCTATTGTTACCCACTCCCCCTCAAAACTTGGAGTTTGTATTATAAAAGAAAGTATAAGATAGTAAACAGAAAGTGTCATGCTTTTTTGATTAAATATAAAGAAAAAATTCAGAACAGTTTTTCGTACATTAGTTGAATTGTAACTATATAAAACAAAATAATTTTGAGAATTTTAAAAATCCTTTTACTTATTGTATTAATAGTTTTATGCCTATTATGTTTCGGAGTAGTAATTTTTATGCAATATTTTTCCAGTTATATTGAATACATATACCTAGGACTTGGAATCCTGTTTTTTACCCTCTCCTATATTTTGCTTAAAAACATAAAAAACTCTAAATAGTTTTAAACATAAATTCAGTAATCAAAAAAGAAACAAATGTATTTTAGCGATAGTGAAGAATGGTTAGTAATACTTGCTGCTTCAGTAATTATAATTGGCTTGTTAGTAAAAACTTATCGTGATTATAAATCCATGACTTTTGATATGAATAAGAAAGTTGCTAAGCAAGAAGAAGATGAAGCTTACGTGAGAAAACTTAAGAAAGTAGTAGATGAAAAAAATCAGCAGCTCAAAAAAGTAATTGAACAAAAGAATAAGGCTAAAAAATAAAATAGGGTTTTTAAATAAAGAAAATCAGTTATATTTGTACCTACAAATGTTAAAAAAACTATATGCAAACTGTTTTTCATGCTGCAAAAAGCAGAGGCAATCAAAATCATGGGTGGCTGAACGCCAATCATTCTTTTAGTTTTGCTAATTACTACGATCCATCGCGAATGAATTTTGGAGCCCTAAGGGTTCTAAACGATGATGTTGTTGCTTCGGGAATGGGTTTTGGAACACACCCTCACAGTAACATGGAGATCATTACGCTTCCTCTAAAAGGAGATCTGGAGCACAAGGACAGTATGGGGCATTCAAAAGTAATTAAAGAAGGAGATATTCAGGTATTGAGTGCTGGAACTGGAATTGAGCATAGCGAGTATAATAAGAATGCAGATCGGCCGATTAACCTATTGCAACTTTGGATTTTCCCAAACAAACAAGAAGTAACCCCACGCTATGATCAAATGTCAATTAGAGATTTAAAGAAAGAAAACGAGTTTTATCAAATTCTATCACCTAATCCCGATGACGCCGGTGTTTGGATTCATCAAAATGCTTGGATGCATCTTGGAGATTTTATAGACAATAAAGAACAAACCTATACTTTGAAGGATAAAAATAATGGCGTGTATATTTTCATGTTAGCAGGTGAAACCAAAGTTAACAAACAGGTCCTTGAAAAAAGAGATGCCTTAGGCGTTTGGGAAACAGAAACAATAAACTTTGAACCTAATCCTGGCGCAAAAATATTTTTAATAGAAGTACCCTTAAATTTTTAATTTCATCCTATGAATAAATCAATTACAGCAGCAGAACTTTTAGAAGAACTGATTCAGAGAGTTGAGTCGAATGACGTGAAAGACTCTGTTCACAAAATTAAAATCATGACTGCCATTGATATCATCCGAGAGAGGATACGATAAGACCCATAAAAAACCATACACTTTTCATTAAAATAACTTCGTTGATTTTGTAGAAAATGAATGTAATTCAATTACATTTGTTTACAAATTGTCTTCAATTACAGTGTTTTATGAGGTTTAATGGCTTATTATTCTTTTGTTTTTTATCAAGTTTGTTCTTGAACAGTCAAGAGATTCCACCTATACAAATATACACTCCTCAGATTACAGGTTCTGGTAATCAAAACTGGATGATTACCCAAGGTGCTAATGAAAACATCTACTTCGCTAACAACAAGGGCCTACTCGAATTTAACGGATCTAAATGGAGTTTATACTCCAGTCCTAACGGTACAATTTTTAGATCAGTAAAAAGAATTGAAAACAGAGTATATACCGGAGCTTATATGGATTTTGGGTATTGGGTTCCCAAAGAAAACGGATTGTTAACTTATACTTCGTTGGTAGATGAGCTGGGAATTAATGTATTAGAAGATGAGCAGTTTTGGAATATTTTAGAATTTAATACCCTTGTAATATTTCAATCTTTGGACCGCCTTATCATTATAGACCTCATAAATAATTCAGTCATAACCATTGACCCAGAAGGCACCCTTTTGAAGTCTTTCAAAGTTGCCAATCAATTGTATTTTTTTGAAAACGGAAAAGGACTTTTTATAATTGAAAAAGGAAAGCCCAAATTAGTGACAGACTCCCCCCTATTTAAAAATCAAATTATTCTGGGCTTGTTTATCATAGATAATAAAAAAATCGTGGTTACCAATGAATCTCAATTTTACAACATTACAGACCCTAAAAATATCACAAAATGGAATATTGCTGCTCAAAGCACATTAGCCCCTTACACGCTCTATAGTGTCCAAGAGTTGTATAATGGCAATCTTATCCTTGGGACTATTTCAAATGGTGTTTTTGAATTGAACCCAAAAGGGGAAATTGTTCAGGCATTAAACCAGAATAGAGGACTTTCAAACAATACTATTCTAAGTGTTTTCGAAGACAAACAAAACAATACCTGGATTGGGCTTGATAACGGAATTAACTGCATTAATAATGCCGCTCCATTCTTTGAGTACAAAGAAGAGTGGGATGCACTTGGAACGGTTTACGGCTCGCGAAGCTTCGAAGGATACGATTATCTTGGAACAAATAGAGGACTATATGCTAAAAAGAAATCTGAGAAAAACTATACCATAATTCCAGAAACATCTGGGCAGGTTTGGAATTTACAATTAATTCAAAACACCTTATTCTGTGGACATGACAAAGGAACTTTTGTGATTAATAAAAGGAAGGCGGTAAAAGTTGGCTCAGTTGGAGGTTCTTGGATTTTTAAAGAACACCCTTCTAACAAAAACTTGGTGTTGCAAGGAAATTATAACGGAATCCATGTGCTCGAGCAGAAAAACGATACCTGGGAGTATCGAAACAAACTGGAGGGTTTTGATATTTCTTCCCGTTTGTTTGAATTTGTTAACGACACCACTATTATAGTAGGGCATGAATATAAAGGAGTTTATAAGCTAAAGCTAGATTCGAGTCTTTTGAACGTGACAAATCTAACCAAAGAGGAGTCCGTTAAAAAAGGAGTAAATGCTGGACTTACGTCTTTTGATCAGGAAATCTATTATTATTATAAAGAAGGAGTGTATAAGTATAATGTAAAGGAGGAAAAATTCATAAAAGACCTTGTGATTTCATCAATACTTAATAAAGAGGAATATGACACGGGTAAAATGGTAGAGGATGATCAGGGAAATCTATGGTTTATGACCAAAAATAAAATGCATTATTTCACAAAAGATGTATTTACAAATAAATTAATCCACCAATCCTTTTATTTAGATCGTAAAGACAGAAAAAGTATTTCCGGGTTTGAGCACATTGCCCCAATTAATAGAACAAACTATTTGATTGGGTCTAGCGAGGGTTATATCGCAGTCAACCTAGAAAAAGTAAAGAAAATAAAACCACAGGTTAAGATTGACGCAATAACAACTAAAGACAGTTCGCGCGTTTCTTTAAAAACAACATTAAGTGTAAAAAATAAAAACAACAACCTTCTGATCGAATATAGTGCAAATACATACCAAAAATATTATCCAGTTAACTTTCAATATAAATTAGAAGGAAATCAAGAAATTTGGAGCTCCTGGAGTGAACAGGCTTTTGTAAAATTTGAAAATTTAAATGCAGGGACCTATGTTTTTATGGTAAGAGCAAGAGTGCGTGATGAAATTTCCGAAACGCAAAAAACCGAGGAAATCTCGATTCTTCCTCCATGGTATTGGTCCAATACAGCAAATACAACTTATGTGTTTAGTTTTTTCTTGTTTGTGGGACTACTAAGAGGTTATTACGGCTGGAAAAACAGAAAAGAACAACTTAAAATAATTAAAAAGAACAATCAAAAAGCTGAATTACTAGAACTAGAAAATCAAAAAGAACTTATTCGGATCCGAAATGAACAATTACAAAATGATATACAAAGTAAAAATAGAGAGCTTGCAATTGCGACCATGAGTACTTTAAAAAGAAATGATTTTCTTAATAAAATAAAAAAAGATTTAGCCGACATGGAAGTACTTCCAAAAGTGGAGCAACTTATTAAAAAAATCAACAAGAATCTAAAAAAGAATGATGACTGGGAGTTTTTTGAAGATGCTTTTAACAACGCAGATAAAGGTTTTTTTAAAGAAGTTAAAGCCAAACATCCAAAGCTAACAAATAACGACCTTAGGCTATGTGCTTTCTTGCGATTGAACCTTTCTTCTAAAGAAATCGCACCTTTACTTAACATCTCTGTTCATAGCGTAGAAATTAAACGGTACCGCCTCAGAAAAAAGATGAATCTCTCTCGAGATCAAAGAATTGTAGATTATGTGATGACTTTGTAAAGGTGTTTTTGTTCGTAAAAATACTTTACAAAAACTATACATAAACTTAAATATTTTGATATATTTAATACCAACTACTTGTTTTGTAGGAATTTAATAATTAAACGGTTTTTAATACAAATAAAATAACAAAAAGCTATTTATTTTTAAACAGTTGAGTTTTTGTATAGTTTATTTTAAAAGCTAGTAAAGCATATTATTAGTAAATTTAACAACTTAAAAAGATTGATGCATTCATATTGAAATTTTAAATATAAATGAAAGTCAACAAAAAAACAACCAATAACAAAAAACCATGAACCTAACTAAAAACTTATTTTACAGTCTATTTGCATCACTAATTATAATGGGATGTAGCAAAGATGACGATGTTGCGCAAATAACAGGTCTCGACTTCACCATCACAGCAAACGCTGATGATCAATTACAGATTGATGTATTGCCTTCTGCAACTGGAGCAGCAACCTATGATGTGTATTTTGACGCAGTTGGTGCGCCTACATCATTTTTAGCAACAACTGGGGATGCCATAACAAGCACTTATCCTGAAGCTGCTGCAACTTACACCATCAAGGTAATTGCAAAAAACACAAACGGAGCTTTAGATGTCGAGTTGACTAAAAGTCATACTGTAGAATATGTTGCTCCAAGATCTATTTCTAATTTTGAAGGAAGCGATGATGTAACACTTGTAGACGCTACATCGGCAATAACAATTGTTGCCAATCCTGATGCATCTGGAAACAACACATCTGCTAACGTAGGTCAAGTTGTAAACGGAAGTGATTTATACGAAGCTTTTGTCTTTGCACCTAATACAACAATCAATATGACCGCTTCTAGTAATCAAGTAATCAAAATGGACTACTGGCAAGAAACTGCTGGAGATGTTCAGCTTTTAGCAAAACTTGAAGGGCAATCTAGTGATGATTCTACATTTTTACCCCTAGAAGTAGAAGTAACAGCTTCTGAAGCTGGATGGCAAACAGTAACTTTTGATTTTGCAAACAACAGAAGAAATAGCTATCCAAACGGAGATGCTGCTTTGGCAGACTTAGGTAACTACTATAAGTTAGCAATCTTTATTGGGTTTGGAACTGCAACACCCGGTACGTTCTACGTGGATAATATAACTGGTGGAATTGAGGGAGCTGCTGTTCCTGATACAGATGGAGATACAGTAGTTGACTCTGTTGATACTTGTCCAAATGATGCTGGAGAAGTTGATAATGGCGGGTGTCCGTCAGTTAGTGCGCTTCCTGCTGATAATTTTGAAGGTACTGGAAACATTGCTTGGAATGCTAATAATCTTGGAACTCTTTCGGGAGATGCAAATTTAATTACAGAAACTAACCCAAGTTCAACAGGAATAAATACTTCTGCAAATTCTGCTAAATATGAAGATTATGGAGCTGGACAATATGCAAATGTTTCTTTTGATGTTTTATCACCGTTTGATCTTTCTATTAATAATGTTATTACAGTAAAAGTATTTGTACCAACTCCATCAACTGCTTTTTCAGCACCAGCTCAACTTGAAATCAAACTTCAAGATAAGACTAGTTCTGAACCATGGAATGGACAAGTATCTGTAATACAAAATTATACTTACGACACATGGCAAACACTAACGTTTGACTTTTCTGATCATGCATCTGCTACTAACTTCAGTAGGGTTGTTGTTCAGTTTAACGGAGAGGCAAACAACGAAGCAGTTACAGCTTATATCGATGATTTCGTTATGGGACCTGCTAACTAATTTCAATTTCATATTAAACCCCCTTTTTTCAAGGGGGTTTTTTTATGAAAAAAAACAATTATAATTCACTTATCTCCAACGGTAATGAAACTAAAAAACTTAACAATATTAAATTTATTTGTTGTTCTCCTATTAATCTCTTGCGGTTCAGGTGACGATTCTACAGTTCCAATTGAAATAGATGATGAACAGTTGAATGACACTTTGGTTTGGACGGATGAATTCACTGATAATGGATCACCAAATAGCTCTAAATGGACTTATGATATTGGAAATAATGGCTGGGGAAATAATGAAGTACAATTTTATACAGATAGAACTCAAAATGCTGTTGCCAGGGATGGAATTCTTTCAATAACCGCTAGAAAAGAAAATTACAATGGATCTAACTACACTTCGTCAAGGCTAAAAACACAAGGGAAATATTTTTTCACCTATGGTAAAGTTGAAGTTCGAGCAAAATTACCAGCTTCTGCAGGTACATGGCCTGCAATCTGGATGCTTGGAGCAAATTTTCCGTCAGTTGGTTGGCCAGCATGTGGTGAAATTGATATTATGGAACAAAAAGGATGGGATAAAACTAAAGTAGCCTCTACTTTACATAATCTTTCAAGTTCTGGAGATAGTAGAAATACTAGAGAAACCAGTCTGCCGGATTCATCTTCTGAATTTCATGTATATGGAATGAACTGGACCAGAGAAAAAATAGAATTCTCAGTTGATGGGACTATTTATTACACCTATAGTCCATCTAATAAAACTAGTGAGAATTGGCCTTATAATGAACCCCAATTTATAATACTGAATGTTGCAATGGGAGGTACTCTCGGTGGAGATATTCCAAGTGATTTCTCAGAAAGCAAAATGGAGATTGACTATGTCAGAGTATACCAATAAGCACAGCACAATTAAAAAAACTAAAATGTTAAAAAAACATTATTTATATATACTCCTAATTGGGAGTCTTATTGCTTGTAACCCAGAGTCTCAACTCAGCGAAACAGATACAAAAGTTCAAGTATTATTGGCGAAAATGACCTTGAAAGAAAAAATTGGTCAGATGAATCAATACAACGGGTTTTGGAACGTAACCGGACCAGTCCCCGAAGGTGGTGATGCTCAAGTAAAATATAATCATTTAGCGGAGGGATATGTAGGTTCTATGCTTAATGTAAGAGGAGTAAAAGAAGTTCGTGAAGTACAAAAAGTAGTGGTCGAGAAGTCGAGGCTTGGTATTCCACTAATTATAGGTTTTGATTTAATTCACGGGTACAAAACAATCAGTCCAATTCCACTCGCAGAATCTGCAAGTTGGGATCTAGATGCCATAAAAAAATCAGCAGCAATTGGAGCTAAAGAAGCGGCAGCTGCTGGAATCAACTGGACCTTTGCTCCTATGGTAGACGTTACACGCGATGCCCGTTGGGGAAGAGTAATGGAAGGTGCAGGAGAAGATCCGTATTTAGGAAGTAAAATTGCCGTTGCTCGTGTTCTTGGTTTTCAAGGAGATGATCTTTCTTTACCTCACACAGTTGCTGCCTGTGCTAAGCACTTTGCTGGCTATGGTTTTTCTGAAGGTGGTAGAGATTACAATACTGTAGATGTTGGTTTAAATACACTTCATAATATTGTTTTGCCACCGTTCAAGGCTGCAGCTGACGCTGGCGTTAAAACTTTCATGAATTCATTTAATGATCTAAACGGTATCCCTGCAACAGCCGATAAATACTTACAACGTGATATTCTTAAAAAAGAATGGAACTTTGAAGGGTTTGTTGTTTCTGACTGGGGATCTCTTCGTGAAATGATGGATCATGGGTATGCTAAAGACAGAAAACATGCAGGCGAATTAGCCTTAAATGCTGGCTCTGACATGGACATGGAGTCGTATATCTACTTTGAAGAACTGGAAGGCTTACTGGGAGAAGGAAAAGTAAAATTAACAGACATCGACGATGCTGTTAGAAGAATTTTAAAGGTAAAATATGAATTGGGCTTATTTGATGACCCTTACCGTTATTTAGACGAGGAGCGCGAAAAAGAAGTTACCGGTTCTAAAGAGATTATCGACGGTGTTTTGGACATGGCAAAAAAGTCAATCGTATTACTTAAAAACGAAGATAAAATACTTCCCTTAAAGAAAAAAGGACAACGCATTGCTCTAATAGGCCCTTTGGCTGCCGACAAAAACAGCCCTCTTGGTAACTGGAGAATTGGAGCCGATGATAATACTGCAATTTCTGTCCTGGAAGGCTTACAAGCTTACAATGGGAATAACATTAAACACCAACAGGGAGTTAAACTTGCAAATAAAATACCAGCTGGTTTTCATGAAGAAGTATCAATAAACGAAACAGACAGAACTGGTTTTGCTGCCGCCAAAAAAGCAGCTGCAAGAGCAGATGTAATTGTAATGGTTTTAGGTGAATATGGTTTTCAATCTGGAGAAGGTCGAAGTAGAGCTAATTTAGATTTACCCGGACTTCAACAAGAACTGCTTGAAGAGGTTTATGCTATTAATCCAAACATTGTACTTGTTTTAATGAACGGAAGACCTTTAATTCTTAATTGGGCTTCGGAAAATTTACCTGCTATTGTTGAGGCTTGGCATTTAGGGACTCAAAGTGGAAATGCTATTGCACAAGTTCTTTATGGTGATTATAATCCAGGCGGAAAGTTACCAATGAGTTTTCCTAGAAACGTTGGTCAAATGCCCTTATATTATAACGTTAAGAGTACTGGTCGTCCTGGTGCTGATGGAGAAGATCAAGGAAGTGTATTTTGGTCTCACTACACAGATGAAAAACATACAGCACTCTACCCTTTTGGATATGGACTAAGCTACACAACCTTCGGTTATTCAGACATAGAGCTTAGTGCTTCAGAAATGACTGCTGAAGGCGTTATAGAGGCTTCTGTTGTGTTAACTAATACTGGAGAAGTGGAAGGAAAAGAAGTAGTACAATTGTATCTTCAAGATCCCTTTGCAAGTGCAGTTAGACCGATACGTGAATTAAAAGGATTTGAATTGGTTTCACTTAAACCTGGTGAAACTAAAAAAGTAATCTTTACTATAGACGAAAAAATGCTTCAGTTTTATAGTGCTAATAATACCTGGGAGTCCGAAACAGGTGATTTTAATATTTTTATTGGAACCGATTCTACTACAAAAAGAAAAGCTACTTTCGTTTTAAACTAAACTAAAATGAAATCCATACTCCTATCTATATTCCTTTTGGGAGGTGTCCTTCTTCAGGCACAATCGAAAGAAAGAAAATTAGTCTGGGCTGATGAGTTCAATCAGCCCGAACTAAATCAAAACTTTTGGACTTTCAAATTAGGCGACGGTTGTCCCGATTTATGCGGTTGGGGAAATAACGAAAGACAAATCTATACGGATAGTAACCATGTTATACGTGATGGAAATTTAGTCATTCAAGCCCGCTTAAAAGACGGAGTATATACCTCGTCCCGAGTCACAACAGAGAATCAAATACAATACACTTATGGGCGCTTTGAGGTGCGTGCTAAGCTTCCAGTTGGTCAAGGGGTTTGGCCGGCTTTCTGGATGTTAGGAAGTAATATAAAAGAAGTTGGTTGGCCACTTTGTGGGGAAATTGACATTTTGGAATATGTGGGTAAAGAGCCCCATGAGGTTTTTACTTCTTTACACACGCAAGCCAGTCACGGAGAAACTATCAATACCAAAAAAACTAAATTCCCTAAAATTGAAGAAGGTTTTCATATCTATACAGCCGATTGGGATGAAAATCAAATCGAATTTTTTGTAGATGGAATGAGCGTTTATACTTTTATTCCTAAAAACAAAAGTGAAGCAGAATGGCCTTTTGATCAGCCATTTTATGTGTTATTGAACTTAGCTGTCGGCGGAAATTTCGGTGGCCCTGACGTTGATGATTCTATTTTTCCTCAGGAATTTATAATTGATTACGTTCGGGTTTATCAATAAGACTAATCTGTAAACATCAGTTTCTTCATTAATTTTCTTAAAATTATAAAGGATAAAAGTGTTACAGCCAGTAAGATCGACCCTTCTTTATATTCACCATAAATAAAATATCCGGTGCTAAATAAAGCTCCGTATATTCCTACAGATCCGACTACCATGCATAATATTCCAGTAGGAACGTTCCAAGCTCGCTTTTCGGTAATTAAATCAACACCATCTGCTTCTGCTTCAGCAACTATTTTGTTCCAACCTGGCCCTCCAGGTTGTGTGATTTTATAAAACTCGTTGAGCGTTTTCTTATCCGAAGGAGACGTTACTAAAGTAACCACCACCCAAGATAAAGTTGTAATTGCTACTCCTAAAACTAATTGAATGTCATCAGCTATTGGGTCAAACCCTAGTTTTATGTGAATTAATTTAAAATAAAGTGCCAATACAAAGGATACAGTCATCGCCGTTATTTCACTGTAGGCATTAATGCGGTACCAAAACCAGCGCATTATAAAAAGCAAACCTGTACCTGCTCCTATTTGTAGTAAAATTTGAAATGCTTCAAGAGCGTTACTCAATAATAGTGCAAAAAGTGCTGAAGCTATCATCAAAATCAAGGTACTCCAACGCCCTACCCTAACCAATTCTTTTTCGGAAGCTTCTGGCTTAACAAAACGTTGATAAAAATCATATACGACATAAGAAGATCCCCAGTTTAGGTGTGAAGATATGGTTGACATAAAAGCCGCTATAAGCGAAGCAACTATAAGTCCTATTAATCCTGCTGGTAAAAAGGTCATCATGGCTGGATACGCTAAATCGTCTTTTACAATACTTGGATCAATGTCTGGAAATGCAGCCTGAAGGGATTGCAAATCTGGAAAAATAATTAAACTTGCCAAGGCAATCAAAATCCAAGGCCAAGGTCGTAAAGCATAATGGGCAAAGTTGAATAATAAGGTTGCCCAGACTGCATTTTTCTCATCTTTTGCAGACAACATGCGCTGTGCAATATACCCTCCACCACCTGGTTCAGCGCCGGGGTACCAAACACTCCACCACTGAATCGCAATAGGTAATATAAAAAGGGTTATAAATACTTCTCTTTGTTGAAAATCGGGGATAAAATCTAATTTTGGAATTACGTTAGGATGAGTCAATAAAGCATCTAAACTCCCTATCTGTGGTAGATCAATTATATAATAGGTTGCCCAGAAGGTAGCACCCATTGCTAAAATAAATTGAAAGAAATCTGTAATAACCACACCTTTAAGGCCACCAAGCGAACTGTATAATACGGTAATAGTTGATGCAATTATGAGGGTTTCTACAGCAGTAAATCCAAGTAGGACACTCCCTATCTTAATAGCCGCTAAACAAACTGAAGCCATAATCATGATGTTGAAAAAAACACCCAAATACAAGGCGCGAAATCCACGTAAAAAGGCAGCTCCTTTTCCACTATAACGCAATTCATAAAACTCTAAATCCGTTACTACTCCAGACTTACGCCAAAGTTTTGCATAGACGAAAACAGTAAGCATTCCGGTAAGCAAAAATGCCCACCAAACCCAGTTTCCAGAAACTCCATTTTTTCTTACAATGTCGGTAACTAAGTTGGGAGTATCTGCCGAAAAAGTAGTCGCTACCATTGAAATTCCCAGAAGCCACCAAGGCATATTTCGGCCTGATAAGAAAAATTCTGTGGAACTAGTTCCTGCCTTTCTTGATACTAATAACCCGATAACTAAGGTTAAAACAAAAAATAAAATAATAATACCCCAGTCTAAGGTTGAAAGTGTCATAGTTGATTCCATTTGAGGCTTCAATGTATGAAAAAAAAGGATTTTACAGAAGTGTATTCCGATTCTTTAAAAATTCTTCAATTGCTAATATGTCTGTTTTAGTTGTTAAATCTGGCACGTGTTCTCGCATTGGTATTCCATGAACGGCTTCTAAACCTAATGCTATCAGGTTAGAGATAGCGTTTGGTAGTTCTTTTTCATTACGAACAGGGTGGAGTGGACATTCTTTTAAAAAAGAATAAAAAGTGGCTCCATTGAACGTAAAACAATTCATACTTACATAAACAGTTCCATGAGTTTCCTCTAAAGCTCTAAACTCTTCTGAAGATGGTTTTTCGACAATACGTAAAAGCTTAAAGTCTGGATCAAAAACTAGGAGGGCAAAACCCGCAATTTTTTCTTTCGAAAAATTTAAATGGTTTAAATCATATGCAATCAATCCATGATTTTCTTCAATACTTCGTAGGTTTTGAAATGCTTCTACAGAATATAAATTGTCGCTGTTACAAACTGAAAAATAAGTCTTCTTTAACTCGGGAAACTGATCTAATGCTTGTTGAATTGAATCCGCAGTTCCAAGTGGTTTTATTCTGCCTTCAGGGATAAATTGGGTTGCAAATTTAAATTCGAGGTGTTCTAAATTTGGAAGTTTCTCAATGGTTGATCGAAAAAAGGAAGCGTCTCTTCCCGTAACAAAATAGACGGTCTTATAACCTGCATCTTGGACGTTTCTCAGTAAATAATACAATAAGGGTTTGGCATCATCACCAATCTCAATAAGACCTTTAGTTCTGCTATTTGCTTGCTCATTTATATGTTCATCAACCAGACCCGAAACCGACGATTTCATTCGAGAAGAAGCGCCCGCCGCCATAATAATTAAATTTTGGGTCATGCTGATGTGGTTTTTACAGAACTTCCCTCTGCTTGTGAAACTATAAAGGCATCTATAGTCCCTGCTTCTTTTAAGGACTGAACGATTTTATTGGTGTTGTGCTTGTGGGTCATTGCAACAATGCATCCACCGCCGCCTGAGCCAACTATTTTTGCCCCATATGCGCCTGCATTTAAAACAGCGTTTATCATAGCGTCAATTCTTGGGGGGGTTATTTTTAGATTTCTTTGTAATTGTTCGTGGTGTTGATTCATCAAATTTCCAAGTATTTCTGGATTCGGGTTTGCTTTTAAAAATTCAACTTTAGCTTGTTTTGTAATGGAGTGGTTTATAAGTGCTGCAGTAAAAAATGGCAGCAAATCAGATGAAATATATTTTAAATACAAATCCAAGTCGGTGCTTTTTGCTTCTGCAATTTCAAAGGAAGGGATTTGGTTTTTTACTTGCTCAATTGCTTTAAGGGCATGACCTTTTAAATGAGACAAACTTCCAAAGGTGTCTTTTGCAATTCCAGAAACCCCAACAACCAAATGTCCAATTGGTTTTGAAAGTTTTAAAACAGAATTATCTGTTGTTTTTAAAAAAATCAACCCTCCCAAAGCAATGGTGTATTGGTCCATAGATCCTCCCGAAGTTCCGTGCTCCAAAACCTCTGTTTCATATGCGCGTTGAGCAATCCATTCTGGAGTTACCTCAGCATCGACTCCAAAGGCTTCAACCAAGAATTGAATCCAAGCTATAGTCAATGCTGTTGAACTTGATAATCCTGCATTAATCGGAATGGTTCCTTCAATAATAATATCATATCCCTCAGATGGGATACAGCCATATTTTAATAAAACCTTTAGGGCTGTTCTTAAAAAATCTTCTTTTCGAATAGTACTTTTAGACGGTTCAATCAAAATGGTTTCTTCTTTTCCCAAATCCTTCATATAAATGACAAATTGATTGGTATTATTTGGTGTTCCTTTAATTCGAAGGGATCGATCTATAGCGCATGCAATTATAGGAAGCTTTAGATAATCTTGGTGATCTCCAAAAAGACAGATGCGCCCAGGCGCTTGAGATGAAATAATTTTGCTCAATCGGTTGATGATTTAAAAGTACAAGGTAGTCAAATCATGAAACTGTTATGACGGTGATGGATCTTAAAAAGTTAACTAATCCAAAAAATTACATATCTTACTGGAAGTAAAAACCTACCATGAAAAAATTTGACAGAAGATCCTTTCTAAAAACTTCCTCTTTATCAGCCGCTGCGATAGCATCAACTTCTTTACTAAGCAGTTGTGTTGAGCCAAAAGTAGCCTCAAAAGGGATTTATATGGGAGGCTTTGCCGCACCGAAAATAGACTATCTCCGAGCTGCATTCATTGGAGTTGGCGCGCGAGGAGGAAGTCATCTTAGGGTAGTTGCTTCTATGGATAATACAGAAGTTGTTGCTGTTTGTGATCTGTATGAAGACCATGTAAATCGGTGGACTAAAATTGCTTCAGATATAGGAAAAGGAGAACGACATCAAAAGGCAGCTGCCTATTTTGGAGATGAAAACTTATGGAAAAAGATGCTCGAAGAGGTAAAGCCCGATGTTGTTTTTATAGCCACCAATTGGGACAATCATGCTCCCATGGTAATTGAGGCAATGAAAAAAGGAGCGCATGCTTTTGTAGAAGTTCCTATTGCCAAAACTTTAGAGGATATGTGGGAAATTGTTCGCACCTCCGAAGAAACTCAAAAACACTGCATGATGATGGAGAATGTTAATTACGGAAGAACGGAATTGATGTATCTCAACATGTGTCGCCAAGGAGTAATAGGAGATCTTATGCATGCAGAGGCTGCATACATTCATGAACTCCGTTTTCAAATGGAAGAACAAGAACGAGGAACGGGGTCTTGGAGAACTCATCATTACGCTAAGGGAAGAGGGAATTTATATCCAACTCATGGGCTCGGTCCAGTTGCTCAATACATGAATATTGGTCGCACGGATGACTCCTTTAAGAGTATTGTTTCTTACTCTACTCCAGCAATGGGAAGAAAGCTTTATGCCGAAAAAAATTATGCGTCGGATCATAAATGGAACCAATTGGATTATCAAAATGGAGATTTAAACACCTCTATAATTAAAACACAAGTCGGGAGAACCATAATGATTCAATGGGACGAAACCAGTCCTCGCCCCTATACACGTCATAATTTAATTCAAGGGACAAAAGGAATTTTAGCTGGCTTCCCAACCCGAATAGCACTCGAAGGTGGATTTGAAGGGTTTACTAAAAACCACCATTCCTGGGTACAAGGTGAAGATTTAGAGGCGCTTTATGAAAAATACGATCACCCTTTATATAAACGCTTAAATCAAAAAACTCAAAACAGCGGACATGGAGGTATGGATGGGATTATGGTGTATCGCATTGTAGAGTGCTTACAACAAGGTTTGCCCCTCGATCAAAATGTATATGAAGGTTGCTTTTGGAGTTCCGTTAGCCCACTTAGTGGAGCTTCTATCGCTCAAGATGGAGCACCGCAGCAATTTCCTGATTTCACAGCCGGTAGATGGAAAGAAACTCCCCCTTTGCAGATTATAAGCTAAGTTAACTTTGTGTTAGTTGGATTAAAAGGCTGTTAAAAAATTTCTTTAAAGATAAATTTATAGTAGGTTTGAAGCATGAAATTCGATTGTAAATTTTTCGGTTTTTTAACTCCTTTATTATTTAGCTCCATTGTTTTATTGGGTCAAACTAATGAGGTAAAACCTCAAACCTATAAGAGTGATGGTCCAAAAAAAACCCTTTTATTACCAATAAAAGATCCCAACAAACTGCCCGAGTATTTAAAAAAAGATTTTTTAAAGAATACCCCTGAAGTAGATGGTGATAATAAATATTTCGATCGTCCCGAAATCGACATGAGCAAGCAGGAAACTTTCATGGATAATCGAGATTACTTCCTCAATAAACTGAAAACTCCTGAAAACAATCGAAATCCAGTTGATTATATGGTGGATGAATATTTAGGGGATTTTAAAAGTAACGCCCCTTTCGTTCAGGTGATTTTTAGGGATCATGAAGTAGCAGACGGAGATCGTGTTCGAATCTTATATAATGACCGTGAGGTTGAAGCTAATGTATTGCTTCAAGAACGATTTAAACGATTGAATATTGACCTTATCCCGGGGTTTAATAAAATTGAATTCATTGCACTAAATCAAGGAGAATCTGGACCTAATACTGCAGAGGTTAGGGTTTATGATAATGTTGGAGGTCTAATTATGGCAAACCAATGGAATTTAGCTACCGGAAATAAAGCTACTTTGATTGTTGTAAAAGAATAATTTTTTTCAGCACCTCTCTTTTTTATTAATTACAACTCAAATGTCAAGGCTTTTTCTATCTTTAAACCTCATGGATTTATTAAGTTCCTTATTTCAAAAATTGCTCAGCTCTATTGAGCTTATAATGTTTATACTTGTTATAGGGGGTGGTTTTTTTTTACTGATTCAGGCTAGAGCAAAACCTTTACTCTTAATTAAAACTTCCTTCAAATTACTCTTCAGTAAAGAGGACGGTGAAGGCATTTCAAGATTTCAAGCATTATCGGCAGTTTTGGCGTCAACGGTTGGTTTAGGTAATATTTCTGGAGTTGCTATAGCGATTCATATGGGAGGGCCCGGTGTTTTGGTTTGGATGTGGGTAACTGCAATTATCGGAGCTGTTATTAAATTTTATTCTTGTACCCTAGCCGTTCTATATCGCGAAAAAGAAGTGGATGGAAGTCCATTAGGAGGGCCCATGTACTATATGAGAATAGCCTTGCCAAAATTTGGGAAGCCATTTGCAATTTGGTTTTCTGTTGCCGGTTTATTTGGTGTGCTTCCCGCTTTTACTGCCAATCAACTTACCCAAACCTTAGTCAGTGTAATTGAGCCCAATCAGTTTTTTAATATTGGTGACTTAAACTGGAAAATAATAATTGGGCTGTTCTTAGCCCTAATCAGTGGATTGGTTATTTTAGGTGGATTGAGAAAAATAGTTAAAGTAACCTCGATGTTAGTGCCCATAATGGTAGGGCTCTATTTTGGGATTGGAGTAACCATGTTGGCCCTAAATTATGAGGCAATTATTCCAGCTTTAAGTGAGATTTTTAGTCAAGCTTTTTCCCTTCAAGCTGCTGCAACCGGAGGTTTTTGGGCTTTGGTAATTATTGGGGTTAGAAGGGCTGTTTTTTCTAATGAAAGTGGAATTGGTAACGCGCCTATGTATCACGGCCAATCGAATACTAAGAATCCAATTCATGAGGGTCTTGTCGCTTCTTTAGGGCCGTTGCTAGATACTGTTTTGGTTTGTTCTATTACTGGACTGATTATTATAATAAGCGGAGCAACAGAAAATCCCGATCTTAACGGTATTGATCTTACCCTCGAAGCCTTTAATCGCTTATTCTATGGTATAGGAGATGAATTACTCTTACTCATGGTTTTTGTGTTTGGAATTTCTAGCCTCTTTACTTATTCTTATTATGGGGTTAAATGTTTGGGGTATTTGACCAGTAAAAAATGGGGCCCTTGGTATAACTATATATATATTGTTAGTATAGTTTTCTCGGCAGTAGCAACAGTTGATCTTGTAATTGGAATCATTGATGTTTCATTTGCTTTAATGGCCATTCCAAACATGATTACGCTGATTTTGCTGTCTAAAAAAGTAAATTCCTTGCTATTTCCTAAGTTTGAATCAAAAAAAGCTAACGCTTAATGGGAGATTTTTTTTTAGTACATTTATTAAACTAACTCAATAATAAAGTATTATGAAAAAGTTTATTCTCAGTTTATTAAGTTTCATGTTTTTTCTAAGTGGCTTCAGTCTTGAGGCTCAACGCAAAAAAAAGAAAGTAGAAAAAGCACCTGAAATTTCTTTAAATGCATTTAAATTTAGAAATCTAGGTCCTGCTTTTTTATCTGGTAGAATTGCTGACATCGCTATTCACCCTGACAATGATAACGTTTGGTATGTTGCGGTTGGATCTGGCGGCGTATGGAAGACAGAAAATTCTGGAACCACTTGGTCTCCAATCTTTGACAAAGAAGCATCCTATTCAACAGGATGTATAACCATTGATCCCAATGATCCATCTCGAATCTGGATGGGTAGTGGAGAAAATGTTGGAGGGCGCCATGTTGGTTATGGAGATGGCGTGTATTTAAGTCCAGATAGTGGTGCTACCTGGAAAAATATGGGACTTAAAAGCTCAGAACATATTTCAAAAATCATAGTGCATCCAGACAATTCGGATGTAGTTTGGGTTGCTAGCCAAGGACCTCTTTGGAAAAAAGGTGGTGAGCGTGGAGTTTACAAAACAACAAACGGTGGTAAAAGCTGGAAAAGAGTTTTAGGAAATTCTGAATGGACTGGAGCAACTGATCTTTTAATTGATCCTAACAATCCTTTAGTACTCTATGCAGCAACTTGGGATCGTCATCGCACAGTAGCCGCTTATATGGGTGGAGGACCAGGCTCTGGAATTCATCGTTCAAAAGACGGAGGAGAAACTTGGGAAAAATTAGCCAATGGACTTCCAAAATCTAACCTGGGTAAAATAGGATTAGCAATTTCTCCTCAAAAATCAAATGTAATCTATGCGGCTGTTGAGGTAGATAGAAAAAAGGGAGGACTATACCGATCAGAAGATGGAGGTAGCTCTTGGAGCAAAATGTCTGATACCGTTTCTGGTGGAACTGGACCTCACTATTATCAAGAACTGTATGCAAGTCCACATAAATTTGACCGCTTGTACCTAATGAATGTTCGCGTATTAACCTCCGAAGATGGAGGTAAATCTTTTACTCAGTTAAAAGAAGAAAAAAAGCACTCGGATAATCATGCCATAATTTTCAAAAAGGATGATCCAAACTATTTAATGATTGGAACAGATGCTGGAATCTATGAGAGTTTCGATTTAGCTCAAAACTGGCGTTACATCAAAAACTTACCCTTAACCCAATTCTATAAAGTAGCGGTAAATAATGCTGAGCCTTTTTACAGCATTTTTGGAGGAACTCAAGATAATGGATCTGTCGGTGGACCCTCTGCAACAGACGAAAGAGAAGGAATTGCAAACAAGAATTGGTATAAAACCTTATTTGCCGATGGTCATCAGTCCGCAACCGACCCTGTTCATAATGACATTATTTATGCCGAAACGCAACAAGGAGGTCTACACAGAGTTGATTTAACAACAGGTGAGCCTGTTCTTATTCAGCCACAACCCCAAGAAGGGGATCCTTTTGAGCGTTTTAATTGGGATGCTCCTATTTTGGTAAGCCCACACAATCCTGCGCGGCTATATTTCGCTTCCTATAGAGTATGGAAGTCGGAGAGCCGAGGAGATGATTGGGAGCCCGTTTCTGGTGATTTGACACGAAATGAAGAGCGTATTACGCTTCCGATTATGGGAAGACAGCAGAGCTGGGATAACGCATGGGATATTGGCGCAATGTCAAATTATAATTCCATCACTTCCTTGTCAGAATCTCCAATAAAAGAAGGTGTTCTTTTTGCAGGAACAGATGATGGATACATTCAAATATCTAAAAATGGCGGACAGCAATGGAGCCAAATTCCTGCGAGTAAACTTGGAATACCAAGTCGTTCTTTTGTTAATGATATTAAAGCCGATTTGTTTGATGAAAATACAGTATTCGTGGCTTTAGACAACCATAAAGAAGGTGACTTTAACCCGTATTTATTTAAAAGTACTGACCTCGGTGTAACTTGGAAATCGATTAGTAGCAACCTTCCAAAGCGTACTTTAGTTTGGAGAATTGTTCAAGATCATGTTAATAAAGATCTTCTTTTTGCAGCAACCGAGTTTGGAATTTATGTCAGTCTAAATGCTGGAGATGCATGGCAGAAGTTACCTGGAACACCAACGCTTTCTTTTAGAGATTTAACAATTCAGAAAAGAGAAAATGATCTTGTTGCAGCATCTTTTGGTCGTGGATTTTATGTACTAGACGATTACAGCGCTTTAAGAGAAATGACGCCGGCAAACCTAAAACGAAAAGGAAAACTTTTTGCGCCTCGAACCGCCAAATGGTATGTTCCTAGAAGTAATGTTGGAAATACTGGAGCAGACTATTATTTCTCTAAAAATCCAACCTTTGGAGCTGTTTTTACCTACCATCTCTCTGGTGATTTTTCTAATTTAAAATCTAATCGTATAAAAAATGAAAAAGCATTAAACAAAAAGAATATGGATGTTCCATTCCCAGGATGGGATGCTTTGGATAAAGAAAACGAAGAACAGTCTGTTAAGGTGTTACTAACCATTCAAGATCCAGATGGAAATATTGTTAGAAAACTAAGCACAAAAGCTAAAAAGGGAAGTAACCGAATTGCTTGGGACTTGAAACATTTTAATCCAGCATCGATTCCAGAAAATGGAAAAATAAGACGCAGAGGCTTTAACTCTGGGGCGCTTGTTATTCCGCAGAACTATACCGCAACACTTTATCTAGATGATAATGGAGCAATCACTCAATTAGATGAGCCTGTTACTTTTGAAGTAAAGTCGATTCGTGATGGGGTTCTTCAGGGAATATCTCATCAAGACTACGACGCCTATAGAAAGTCTTTATCTGCTTTAGTAAAAGAACTCGATGTAATTGAAGACGTAATGGATCGTAGTGAAATGAAATTAATGGCTTTGAAAGCGGCATTAGATAATTCTAGCATCGCTCCAGGGAAAATAAATAGTGAAATTCAAAGCCTGCAACAAGAAGTTGTGGCACTCATGAAGTCTGTTCAAGGAAACCCATCGAAAGGTGAAATAGGTGAACGAAACTCTCCGAGTGTTCAAACCCATCTCAGAGTAGCTTATAGAGGAATGGGATCGACTTATGGTCCAACACCTCTTCACAAAAAGAGCATGGTTTTGGCTCAAAAGATGACCAAACAGCTTGGCGAAAAAGTTAAAACCCTTTCAGAAAATAAGATTAAAGCTTTGGAACAAAAATTGAAAGACCAAGACGCGCCTTACATTAAGGGGCAAGGGTTGGAATAAAATAATCTAAAGCCTCTATTGACCAAACAGTAGGGGCTTAATTAAAAAAACATGATCTTTAAGAATATTAATGGAACACTGATTGACCCTATCTCTTATACCAAAGCTATGGTTGCTAAACACCCTTATGTTACTATACACATAGGTACTGACTCGCAAAGCATAGCAAAAAGAACGCTTTATGCAACGGTAATTGCTTACCGTCTAGGCAATAGAGGGGTTCATTATATTGTTCATAAAATTGGGCTTCCTAAAATACAAGATCTTTGGACACGATTGTGGAAGGAAACGGAAATGAGTATTGACATTGCTGAACAAATGAAACAGACTCTTGATGTTGAAATTCAGATAGATATGGATTATAATGAAGATGAAAGCTTTAAGTCTAATCGACTTGTAAATGCGTCTCGAGGTTGGGCAAATTCATTGGGTTATCGCGTAAATATGAAGCCCAATATTCAAGTAGCTACTCGTGCTGCAGATCACCATTGTAGATAAATAAAAGCTTTTAATATTTCCGTCTTTTTATTGCAGTTCTTCTCCAATTAAAAAAAGGATTATAATATATTTGTTTTTATTCAAAACTATTGACCTTAATTTATGAATGCATTTATATTCGATCTAGACGGAGTGATTGTCGATACAGCCAAGTACCACTTCATTGCATGGAAAACGATAGCAGAAACCTTTAATTATAATCTTACAGAGAGTCAGAATGAAAACCTAAAAGGGGTTAGTAGGTCAGATTCATTAGATTTGCTGCTTCAGTGGGGTAAAAAAGTTCTGATACAAGAAAAAAAAAACATGCTGTTAAACCAAAAGAACAAGCATTATCTGCAGCTGATTCAAGAAATGGGATCGGAAGAAATCCTTCCAGGAGTATTGAATATCTTAGATTTTACAAAAAATAATAATGTGCCTGTTGCTCTAGGGTCTGCTAGTAAAAATGCCCAGTTAATTTTAGGAAAATTAAACCTTACTCCCTACTTTAGTAGCATTGTAGACGGAACTCATGTTAGGCATTCAAAACCCAATCCTGAGGTTTTTTTATTAGGTGCCAAAAACCTAAACACCCCTGCCAAATCATGTGTTGTTTTCGAAGATGCAAGCGCAGGTGTTGCTGCAGCCAAAACAGCTGGAATGACCGCTATTGGTATAGGTAATCCTGAAGAACTTAAGGCAGCAGATTATGTTTTCGAATCGCTTGAACAAATAAACATTTCCCTACTCAATAAACTAGCAGCTATTTAATGAACGCATCTCACTACCATCAAAATCCTTGGAAAATAATAGAACAAGGATGGAACCCTGAAAATGTTAAATCTTCCGAGAGTATATTCAGCATTGGAAATGGCGCTATGGGTCAGCGTGCAAATTTTGAAGAAGATTATTCTGGACCTAGCTTTCAAGGAAGTTACATTGGGGGAGTTTATTATCCGGATAAGACTAGAGTTGGTTGGTGGAAAAATGGGTATCCCGAATATTTTGCTAAAGTATTAAACGCACCCAATTGGATAGGAATTCATGTAAAAGTAAATGGTCAAAATTTAGACCTGAATTTATGTAAAGAAGTTACTGAATATGAACGCGAGCTTAATATGCAAGAAGGAACTTACACAAGAACTTTTAAGTGTAAACTTCAAGACGAAACTAGGATTCATGTCAAAAGCTTACGATTTCTTTCTTTAGATCAAATAAATCTAGGTGCAATCCACTATACTGTAACTGCAATTAGCGGAGAAACAAAGCTTGATCTAATCCCTTATCTTGATGCAGGAATAACAAATCAGGACAGCAACTGGGAAGATCAATTTTGGGAAATTGACCAGGTTTCAACAAAAGAAAGCAAAGCTTTTATTCATTCACACACCCTCAAAACAGATTTTCATGTGTGTACCTTTATGGATACAGAATTTTGGGCTGGTGAGACGCAGATAAAACGGAAGGAAAAGCCTCAAAGAGAAATCAATAAAACTACTTTAAATTATAGCCATCATCTATCTGAAGGAGATAGTGTTACGTTGATTAAATATGGAGGTTATATTACCGATCGTAAGCACCCAAAAGCTGAATTAAATAAACTAGCAGATACTGAGCTTCAAAAGGCAAGCAAACTCGGTTTCGACAGGCTTCTTCATAATCATAAAGCAGAATGGGCAAAAATTTGGGAACGGGCCGATATTAGGATTGGCGGTGATGTAAAAGCCCAACAAGCAATTCGGTTTAACATTTTTCAGCTGAATCAAACGTATACTGGTGCTGATGCAGGCCTAAATATTGGCCCTAAAGGCTTTACAGGAGAAAAATACGGTGGGAGTACCTACTGGGACACAGAGGCGTACTGCATCCCATTTTATATGGCTACCAAAAAGCAAGAGGTAGCCCGAAATCTGTTGGCATATCGTTATCATCAAGTTGATCGTGCCATTGAAAATGCTGCTAAACTTGGATTTACTTCTGGAGCTGCGCTTTATCCAATGGTCACTATGAATGGGGAAGAATGCCATAACGAATGGGAAATTACTTTCGAGGAAATTCACAGAAACGGAGCAATTGCATTTGCAATTTTTAATTATGAACGCTATACGGCTGATGCTTCTTATATACCGGAAATGGGCCTCGAAGTGCTTATCGGGATTAGTCGATTTTGGGCACAGCGCTTCAATTTTTCGGAAGACAAAAATTCCTATGTTATGCTCGGAGTAACTGGGCCTAATGAATATGAAAATAATGTAAACAACAACTGGTACACTAACTATATTGCCAAATGGTGTTTGGAATATACAGCCGAGCAAGTTGAAAAAACTAAGGAGAAATCCCCTGAAAATTTTAAACGCATTGCGGAGAAGACAAAAATAAACCTTGAGGAAGTTCGTGAATGGAATGTTATATCAAAAAATGTATATTTCCCATACAACGAAGAAAAACAAGTGTTTTTGCAGCAAGACGGATTCTTAGACAAACAGCTGCTTCCTGTTTCTAGTCTTGATTCTTCTGAACGCCCCATTAATCAAAATTGGTCTTGGGATCGAATTTTACGATCTCCATATATTAAACAAGCTGATGTTTTACAAGGGTTTTACTTTTTTGAAAATCATTTTGATCTCGAGACTCTTAAGCGTAACTATAACTTTTATGAGCCGTTAACCGTTCACGAATCTTCATTATCTCCTTGCGTACATTCTATTTTAGCATCTAGGCTTGGAAAAGAAGACCAAGCATACGAATTTTATTTACGAACAGCACGCTTAGATTTAGATGATTATAACACTGAAATTGAAGAAGGACTTCATATTACGAGTATGGCTGGAACCTGGATGAGTATTGTCGAAGGTTTTGCTGGGATGCGTATTCAAAACGACCAGCTTTGTTTTCGCCCAAGGTTGCCAAAGGCATGGAACGAAATAGAGTTTAGGATAAATTTCAGAAACGTCATCTTATCTGTTACAATTTCCCAGAAAAACATATCTTTTTCTACAAATTCTAATGCGAGCTTGAGCTTGTTTGTCTATGACAAGGAGATTCAAATAAAAGGGGAAACCAGTGTCGCGTTATAAAGGATTCTTTTATTCTTTATTATGCGTTACTAATTTCGAAAATCGAATCGCGGCGAATAATCCTAAGACAGAAAAAACTGACAACATCATAAATACCTGCTGATGACCAACAATTCCTGGCGAACGATCCAGTAAGTACCCCATTACGGGTCCAACAAAGATATCTGGAGTGTATCCAATAACGGATATCAAACCAATGGCTGTTCCTGTAATTGCTAGAGGTATTTTACCTTCTTGTAAAACCGCAAAGTAAAGTGTACGAATGGAATAAACCCCTGTTGCTGTAATAGTTAGTGACAAGAAAAACAAGAAGTTTAAATCTGATTGAACTACACCAGAAGCAAAAATTAAGGAACCTAAAAGCATCACTATAAAGCCTATAATGATCCACAGAGAACCTTTTGTTTTGTCTGCCATAACACCAATTGCAACCCCTAAAATCGGTCTAATATAGAGTTGAAAAGTTCCGATTTGAGCCGCTTTTATTTCATCGAATAGCATAATCTCCTTAGCGTATAAAGAGAATATTCCGGTTAATTTATATCCAACATAAGCAGAAAGCACAATAAACATTAACCACCAAACCGAGGGTATTTTTAAAACTTTTTTGATGTTTACAAGGGAAGAATCAAGGCTTTTTACTGGCATATTTGTTTCTTCGGGATCTTCCATGAAAAAGAAAACTAAAAGACCAACGGAGATAGCCAGTGAGGTCGCAAAAAGAATTACATATCGAAAAGCATCTTGACGCTCGACAAGTGAGGCGTTAGCAAGATTTTCGGGTAATATCATTGAAAAAATATAAACCCCAATAGCGCTTATGGAAGCTGCAACAAAACCTCTTCCACCTTCTAAGAACCCAAAAGCCTTTCCTTGTTTTGAAGTTCCACCCCAGACTCGGGTAGCTTTGATCATTGCTCCCCAAAATAAAAAAATTGTAGTGAACCCCCAATATCCATAAACAACCTTTAATACTTGAATAGAAGGAAAAGTAGAAAGAACAACACCGCCAAAGGCAGTTAAAAGCAAAGAGGCTGCAATAAGTTTTCTGGGAGAATATTTATCTGCAATAGCCCCTCCATATAGATAAGATAAAAGTGCTATAATTCCGTAAATCGACAAACAAGTACCCAGCTCAAGATTATTAAGAGTAAAAACATCTAAATAGGTAGGTCTAAAAATCCTCGGTAAAACAAAGGGAAGTATAAAAGCAGATTCCCCTGCTAATATTAGAAGTATAATTTGATGAATTGAAGCATCAGATTTTAGAGTCTGCATGTCTTATTTGAAATTATAAAGTAGTCTTACTCTTTATTTAATCGCATGAATATTTTGCAACAACAAGCCCATCTGATTTACGAATCTCTAAAATCCTATTAAATCCTCGAAGATGAAAATACCCAAAATCAGACCCATCTAACATTGTTGAAGGATAAGAGTATCTATTATTGTATATCATATAATTCCCAACCTGAGGCTCTAAAATAGTGCCGTCGTGATATGCTTGGTTATAGTTGTTATAAGAAACGTCATCACATAAAAAGCTTTCTGAAGCAACAACTATTGAGCCTGAAACCGTTGAAGTTTTATATATATTACTCAAGTAAATCGGACCTGTTTTTGGGGGATTAAAATTCACAACGTTATTAAATTGAACTGACGAGGCTACATTGCTTGCTACATCAAAAACGATTCCAGCAGAAGGTAAGATTGTTAGGACTTCTTTTCCTGTAATTGGTAGTCCATTCATTGGAAGAAGTAGATCAAACACATTATCTCCATAATTAGCTATAGAAGTTGGGTTAACAGAGTTTAAGTCTGCTGCACTTCCGTTTTGAACTAGACTTAGTGTAAAGTCAGAATTAAGAAGAGGATTACCGGCTGCATCAGTAAAAATATCCTCATTAAAAACAACACGAACCTTGGTGTTGTCATCAGTGATTGAAGAACTAACTATATAAGGATCTAACTTATCATTTAAATATACCTGATTAAGTCCATTTACTTGGGTAACTGCAGATACTCCTTCACAACTAAAAACAGAAGCTGGAGCTGTAATGGGATTAATTGTAACTAATTCGTCTCCATTTGGAACTCCATTTAAAGCTATTGTAATTTGATATTTGAGTTTTGAAGCACTGTTATCCATGGGTGTTCCGTCATCCCAATACCATCCGCCTGAAGGTTCGCTATAGTCGGCGGCTCCTGTATATTGGCGTAAGCCAATCCAAGTATTTGATACTTTAGTATTTTGATTATTAAACATATATTCAAATTCTTCTTGCGAATTATAAACCAGCAAATCAGCTCCTATACCTAAAGCAATTCCGGCATTGGTGGCATCAGCTTTTGAGTCTGACCAAGATTTTGCAGTATTTGCCTTGTAGTAAGAATGCGCGCATTCAGAACCTAAGGGCCAAGAAGCAAACCATGTATAGCCAGGAATTACTTGGGCTATTGGATTAATTACTTCTAATATACCATTTAAATTATTAAAATTCGACAAATCATTTAACTGGCCATCACTTCTATGTTGAGCATAATTTTCGTTACCCGCATTATTTGGCTCACCTGGGCCCCACTTGGAGGTAAAATCATAATTACCTAATCTTGTAATTGTTATTGGAGTATTTGAATTAAGCGTGGCACTTCCTCCGGTTATACTAAGACCAAAATCAGATATTTCAATACAGGTAAGGGTACTACAAGATGAATTTGAATAGATATCTTCATCAAAAGTAAGATCAATTTTAAGGTTATTATTATCAATGCTAGTAGCGGTGACGCTTGAAAATTGAGCTTGAACATTAATCCCTGACACAATAATTATCAGAAAAAGAATTAAAGGTAAGCAGTTGCTTTTACGCATCGATACAAATAAAATTTAGTGTCTTGACAATAAAATAATTAACTAATAATTTCAAATATAAGTAAATATAAGAGAAGAACCATCTGTCGTTAAAGAGGTTTCACTAGAATGTAAAATGATTTAATAATTCCTGAGAAGCTGTTTAAACCCATAAACCTGAGCTAGAATAGATATCATAAAAGTAAGTACAATCGATTTTTGGGCTATAACCTGTAACATCAATTCATTTTCGGTAAAAATTTTGCCCGGTCCAATTTGTGGCCCAAAAAATATAATCCTGAGGTAAACAAACAGAACAACACAAAAAAGGAGGTACCCAAAAGCATAACGATTGCTCAAAAATTTTGAATGGTAAATGCTTATGCTGTGAAAAACACAAAGGAAGAAAAGTACTAAAAAAGCACCATTAGCAAAGAAAACATGTCCTCCAAAATGTAAATCATGGGGTACAAAACCAACCCCAGCATAAAGTATACCAGCCAAAATCCCTAAGGGCTTTGTAAGTGCTCCATATTTTTGGGCTTTATCGGTATCATTGATCTGAATAAAAACTTCTTTAAATTGAATGTAAAAAAGAACTAATGTTGCTCCTATAAAGATTAGACTTCCATTAAAAAGAAGCATAGAAGGTGTGTTATCCTCTTGAATAATCAAAGGATTTGTTTCGTCTGTATTGGTTTTGAAACTCCCCAATTCACTCAAAAAATTATGTGTAAACGAATAACGATCCATCTTAAAGTCAATGATTTCTTTTTCTGACCCTGGATGAATTAGTGCAGCAACTAAACAGCAGCAAAAAAATAAAGTAATTGAAATTACAGGTAATTTTACAAGAGCAAAGTGTATTTTTTTCATAGATTTTTCATAAAATAGTAAATTAAATATAAAGTAAAATAATTAAACTATTACTTGCAGACCAAAATTAATTTTGATATTTTCGGATAAATTAAATTATTATATTTTATGAAAAAATTACTTTTTATTTTAGTCTTAGGCACTAGTATTGCGAGTGCTCAGTGGGTACAAAAAACTTCTTGTAACAAAAAGGCTGCACAAATTTCTAATCAAGCAATTGAATCGATGGCAAACTTAGAATATTTAACTGCGCTAGGAATGGCTAAAGCAGCACTTATTATAGATTCTGATTGTGGTTGTGCTCAATTAACTATTGCAGCAATTAGTGGCTCAAATCCAAATTGGGGAAGCCAAAAAACTAAACTTGAAGCAATTGATGTTTCTAAACTAAGTGCTGAAGAATCAGCTTGGTATGATGTTTTAATGTCTACACCTGAAAATAAGGAAACGGTTTTAAAATCTGCAATAGTGACGAACCCAAAGAGTCCAATCCTCAACTATCTTGCTACCTCTCCTGCAGACATGAAAACGTATTCAGGATTTGCGGAAAAATTTCCAGAGCAAGCTGCTTCTTCTTATAACATGATGTCATACGGATATCTAAGAGGAGATTTTGGTGAGACCAATCAGGATATGGCAATGAATTATGTTGCTAAGTCTCAAAATCTTCACGATGGACCAAATTCTTATGACTCAATGGCTGAGCACTATGCTTCATTAGGAGATTATGATAAGGCATTTGAATTACAATTAAAAGCAGTAGATTTTGCAGCTTTTGGATCTCCTTATGGGAATCTTGCTCGAGTTTATTACGCAAAAATTAATCGAGATGATCTTTCAGAAAATTTAATGAAAATTCAGAGAGAAGCTCAAGATGCTATTACGAGTCAGGATTACAAAACTTTTTCAAAGTATGAGCATCCAGAGATTACACATACTACTGGTGACTCAAATTTATCTCCATTTTATGAGTTCAACAAGTCTTCATTTGAAGAGGATCAAGGAATCACTTGGGACAGATTAGACATGAACGACATGAAAGTAAATTACTCTCCTGACATGAAAACGGCTGTTTTAACCTTTTATGGATCTGGAAGCTATACTTTCAATGAAACCAAAGAAAAGGTAGCCTACAGTACTAGAGGATCTTCAGTTTGGGTTAATACCACAGATGGATGGAAAATCATGCATAGTTCCTGGGCGCCAAACAAAGATGGAGTAGGAATTCCACAACAATAATCTATAAAATTTATATTATGAAAAAATTATTTTTAGTATTCGCTATGCTCGCTTCTATGGCAGTATCAGCACAAATTATCGTATTTCATCCCGTAAAAGTACCGGCTGAATTGAACGAAAAGTTCTTAGACATTGAGCTAAATTACAGTCAAAAAATAGCTCAAGATGCTGTAAATAAAGGACAACTTGAAGGTTGGGCATTACTCAAAAACACCAATCCAAAACCCGATGGATATAATTACATGTGGGTAAATGTTTACAAGGACATTGCTTCTGCTGTAAACGAAGGGGGTTGGTGGAATAATTCCAAGGATGTTGTTGGTGTTGAAACCCCTTTATTGTTTAGCATTTTCGATTACATAGAAATGGACAGAAGGTATTTTTACAAACAAGACATCACGCTGCCATCAATTGCAGCAGCAGGTTATGTAATTCTAAATTTCTCTAACAGTGATCAAGTAGATACACATTTAAAAGAACTCGAAAAATACGTTCTCCCACATTTTAAAAAGGAGATGCGTAAACATGGAATGGTTGGTTTTGGTGTTGCTTCTAAGGTTACTCCGCAAGGAGAAGATGTAGCAACGATGATGACTTATGACTCTTACGACTCTTTAGAAAATGCCATGATACACTTATCAGGTGGTGGTGTTATTTCGGGCTTACCGTCAGATAAAATAACGAACATCCCTTGGACTATGCGTCCCTTAATGAAAGTTATGGGATCTACAGTTCCAAAAGAGTAACCTACATTATTACAAACAAAAAAACCCTGCCAATGGCAGGGTTTTTTTGTTTGTAGTTCTATTCCTTTAATTTGGGTCTGTAATATTGATTTACTGTAATTATTTTACCGTCTTTAATTTTGAACCCTTCATGAGCATAGTGAGAATCGATTGATTTGTCATAGCAGTAACTTCTGCATTAAGACTAGTGGGATCAAAGTAGTATAAAGCGGTAACTATTTTGTCGTACTTCCATTCGTAGGCAAAATGACCCGGAACTTCACTAGCAGTTCCTGTGAAATTACCTTCGCCTTTCCATAAGGCCCATGCCATGGTCCATTTACTTCCACTTTTATAAGTTGCAGTTTCTTAACTAAAGTTATCCCAGCTTATGTTTTTATATAATTGATGGTGAGACTTAAACCCTTCAATTAAATCTTTTTTGTTAAATTTCACAGTTGATCCTAAATAAATAGAAACGTCGTCAGCCATCAAGCTTTCAAATAACTCAAAGTTATTATCAGCATAGTTGTTGTGCAGCTCTTTTATAAGCTCTGCTTTTTTATCATAACGAATTTTTCCGTTACTGTTAGGCCCTTGAGCAAATACAAACCCTCCGAATAGAACGAATGCAACAATTAATTTTTTTATGATTTTTTAAATAATAATTAAAGTTAATGTAATTACTTGCAATAAGCAATACAAAAATATATGAAAAATACAATTGCTTTTACAGTGCCCAAAAACAATAGTTTATATTTGATAAAAAAGTAGACCCTTATGAAAATTATCATTCAAAGAATACTTGCATTAGCAACTGTTGTTTTTTTAAGTGTAGGCCTAAATTACGCAACCACCTTAGAAATTGTTTCTCCAGAAGCAGCTGTTGTTGGCTATCATGTGCTGCTTATTATTTATGCGATACAACTCTTGGTTTTTCTGATTTCTTATGCGCTAAAAACTGAACACTATTACGACCTTACTGGAGGCATTACCTACATCTCCGTTATGGTATATGCACTCTATCAAAACGAGTTACAAGACCGATTAGATTATCGTTCAATTGTCTTGGGATCTCTAATTTTATTATGGGCAATTCGATTGAGCTCCTTTTTGTTTATGCGAGTTAAAAAAGTAGGAAAAGACAGCCGTTTCGATAAAATAAAGACCAATTTCACTCGCTTTATGCTTGCGTGGGCTCTTCAAGGGTTTTGGGTCTTTATGTGCACACTCCCTGCCATTACAGCAATTGCTTCGGAATCGAAAGAAGTAGATTACTTTTTAATTGGTGGAGCAATCCTATGGGTTTTTGGGTTTTTAGTGGAAGTTATCTCCGACCGTCAAAAATCAAAATTCAATCAAGATCCTAAAAACAAAGGAAAGTTTATGTCAACTGGCTTTTGGGCATTATCTAGGCACCCAAACTATGTGGGCGAAGTATTGTTGTGGACCGGAATTGCTGTTATTTCTTTACCGACCTTTAGTGGGTGGCAATACCTTGCCTTAATTTCACCTGTTTTTACCTATTTGTTGTTGACTCGTGTAAGTGGTGTGAACTTACTCGAAGCAAGCGCTGACAAAAAATGGAGTGCGGACAAAGACTACATTGAATACAAGAAAAAAACATCAGTTTTCTTTCCATTCTTATAGAAGTTTTTAGTCGTTAAAATTTACATTCAACTGGCATACTATATTTGATTTTATCTGTACTTTTGAAAGTATAATAAATAATTAGGATAAAAAAAATGCCATGTCAAATAGTTTTTTAAAATCGCCTTTACCAATAAATGAGCCCGTTAAATCTTACGGACCAAACACACCCGAACGAGCTGCCGTAACTGCAGCCTATGATGCTTTTTTCTCAAAGAAAATCCACATTCCAATGAAAATTGGCGGCGAAGAGGTAAGTTCTACTGAGGCTAATACCATGCATCCTCCACACGACCATAAACACAGTATGGGGACCTATAGTTTAGCTTCAGAAGCACATGTTGAGCAAGCCATAGCTGCCGCCATAGAAGCCAGAAAAACATGGGCATTGATACCTTTTGCTGCTCGTGCAGCTGTATTTCTTAAAGCAGCCGATTTAATTGCGGGACCTTACCGCGCAATAATTAATGCTGCAACGATGATGGCGCAATCCAAAACAGTACACCAAGCAGAAATTGATGCTTCGTGTGAGTTTATTGACTTTCTTAGATTCAACGTTCGCTTTGCCGAAGAAATATATCAAGACCAACCTACCTCTTCCGGAGGAGTTTGGAATCATGTACACTACCGCCCTCTGGAAGGTTTTATTTATGCAGTAAGTCCTTTTAATTTTACAGCCATTGCAGGGAACCTTTCTGCTGCTCCTGCATTAATGGGGAATACAATTGTTTGGAAACCAAGCGATCATCAAATGTTCTCTGCCAAAATAATCATGGATGTTTTTGAAGAAGCCGGATTGCCTAAAGGCGTAATTAATATGATTAATGGAGATCCAGAAATGGTAACCAATACCGTATTAAAAAGTCCTGATTTTGCTGGAATTCATTTTACAGGTTCAACCCATGTGTTTAAAAACATCTGGCATAAAATAGGGAGTAACATCCACCGCTATAAAACCTACCCTAGAATTGTAGGAGAAACAGGCGGAAAAGACTACATCGCAGTTCACAATTCAGCTAATGCTGAAGAAGTAGCTACTGCAGTGGTTCGTGGAGCTTTTGAATATCAAGGACAAAAATGTTCTGCAGCTTCCAGGATTTACCTTCCAAAATCTACCTCTAAAGCCATTTTAGACAAAGTAGCTGCCGATGTTAAAACCATAACCCTCGGCTCTCCAAGAGAATTAAAAAACTTCATGACTGCGGTGATTAATAAAGGCTCATTTGATCGACTTGCTTCAGCAATTGATCAAGCTAAAAAAGACTCAGACGTTGAGATTTTGTTAGGAGGAACTTACGACAATTCTAAAGGGTACTTTATTGACCCAACAGTTTTAGTAACTACAAATCCGACTTACGACACCATGGAAAGAGAGTTATTTGGACCTATTGTAACCATTTATGTTTATGAAGACGACCAATGGGAAGAAACCCTCAAACTAGTCGACTCAACTTCAGAATATGCCCTTACGGGAGCCGTTATGGCGAAGGACCGTCTTGTGATCGAAAAAGCACGTTTGGCTTTGGAGAACAGTGCCGGGAATTTTTATATCAATGATAAACCTAGTGGAGCTGTTGTAGGACAACAACCTTTTGGTGGAGCTCGTGCTTCGGGAACCAATGATAAGGCTGGATCTAGACAAAACCTTTTGCGATGGGTGTCCCCTCAACTCGTGAAAGAAACATTAAACCCACCTACAGATTATCGCTATCCATATATGGACGCTTAATTGAGATGAAGAGTATTTTCGAAAATACACAAATTGCTTTTGCGTCAAAATCCGATGCTGAATTAAAGAAGAGTTTTGTCCTCTTCAAGCTTATTTCATCTCCAGTTTTGACTAAAGTAGGAAGTGCTTTTATTCAGTTTTTAATCAAAGTAGGTTTACCTATTAATTTTTTGGTCCGCAAAACCATGTTCGATCATTTTTGCGTAGGAACAAACCTCGAAGAAACTGAGATTACAGTCAAGAAACTTCGTGCTAATGAAATGGATTCCTGTTTAAACTTCTCTATCGAAGGAATTAATTCTGAAGTAGGTTTTGATGCTACACTAAATGAAATTCTCAGAACGATGGACGCATCTAGTCCAGATGCAGGAACCCCTTTTGCAGTTTTCAAACCAACAGGATACGGAGCTACAGCACTGTTCGAAAAGGTCAGTGCCAAACTGCCCTTAAGTACCGAAGAAAACAAAGCTTGGGGTCGAGTAAAAGAACGTTTCCACACCAGCTGTAAAAAGGCAGTTCAACGCAACCTTAAGTTGTTGATTGACGCTGAAGAAAGCTGGATTCAACCCGCTCTTGATCTTCTTCTAGAAGAAATGATGGCAACCTATAACCAAAAAGAAGTGGTGGTTTATGCAACCCTGCAGTTGTATTTATCGGAACGATTACCTTACCTCAAAACCTTGATAGAAAAATCAAAAAAGGAAGGCTACCAGATAGGTGTTAAATTGGTTCGCGGCGCATACATCGAAAAAGAAACTGCACGCGCATTAGACCGCAAGCTTTCCAATCCCGTTTGTCCTTCTAAAGAAGCAACCGATCAAAACTTTGATAACGGCCTACAACTGTTGCTCGAGAATTTAGATCAGGCCGCTGTTTTTGTCGGAAGCCATAACGAACTCAGTACGCTAAAAGCTATGGAGCAAATGAAACAAAATGGAATTGCTTCAAACCATCCGCGTGTGTGTTTTGCACATTTGTTCGGAATGAGCGATAACATTTCGTATAACCTTTCGGATCATGGATATAATGTTGTGAAATACCTACCTTATGGTCCTGTCAAAAAAGTAATTCCTTATTTAATTAGGCGTGCAGAAGAAAACAGTTCCATTGCCAGCCAAACATCACGCGAAATGGAATTGCTTCGTTCGGAAATAAAAAGAAGAAAACAAGTTCAAAAATAAACGCATGAAACCCATCACAATAGTTAAAAATCGATCAGATATAGGGGCAGGAACCCGAGGTTCCGATTTGGGGGTAGATGCAATTGAAATTGCAGCAATCAATCAAAAAAATGGCTTCTTTAACGCCCATGAACACGTTGATGTTCCTACACATAACGAAACTATTTATAACAAGAATTTCCTCAAAATAGAACACCGTTTGGGCTTTGTTTTGGAACAATGTGAGCGAGTATGTACTGCAGTTTCTAAAGTTTTAGGCCAAAACCGATTTCCATTAATCCTTTCTGGAGATCATTCATCTGCCTTTGGGTCGCTTGCTGGGATTCAAAAAGCAGCACCCGAAAAAACTCTGGGTGTGATTTGGATCGATGCCCATGCCGACTTACACTCCCCTTTAAGCTCTCCTTCGGGCAATGTACATGGAATGCCTTTAGCTGCTGCCTTAGGATATGATAACGAAACTCTAGACGTAAATCAAGTAAACGATAAAACGCTTCAACTTTGGGAAAATCTTAAAAAAGTCGGAGGCGATAAACCAAAAGTTGCTCCCGAGCATTTAATCTTTTTTGGGGTGCGCGATACCGAAGAACCTGAAGATAAAGTGATGGAGCAAAGTAACATCAAAAACTATCCGGTACACGAAATCCGACATCGAGGTTTGTCTTTATGCGTATGCGAAGCCCTCGAAAAACTCAAAGATGTAGACGAAATTTACATCTCTTTTGACGTTGATAGTTTGGACTGTGACTTAATTTCTAAAGGAACCGGAACTCCGGTTTCAAAAGGTTTTGACATAGACGAAGTGGTTGCGATTATTCAAAAAATAACTGCTTCTCAAAAAGTACTGGCCCTCGAGGTAACCGAAGTAAACCCCCTTTTGGACAACAAAGGAAACCGCATGGCAGAAGCTGCTTTTGAAGTGATTCACAGACTCTTTCAAAAAAAGTAGTTCGCCATACAGCAACTTTTACCTTCAAAAAAGAACTACCTTGCGGCCACTATAATCTTTAGCTTAAAACCATGGAATACGAAATAGGAGACCGCGTACAATTAACCATCCAAAGAGCAACCGACCTGGGGTATGTTGTGCTTATTGATGACGAATTTGAAGGACTCTTATTCCGCAACGAAGTCTTCCAGCCGTTGAATCGTGATGCAGAAATTAGAGGTTATATCAAGAACATTAGAGAAGACGGAAAAATTGATGTTTCGCTTCGCCCACAAGGGTTTCTAAACGTTATCGACGTAGATTGTGATGCTGTGATGGCCGCTCTAAAAGAGCAAGGCAGCTTGATGCTCACCGATAAAAGCTCCCCAGAAGCAATTAAGCGCGCACTCAGTATGAGTAAAAAAGCGTTTAAAAAAGCTGTTGGTTTTCTATACAAACGCAAACTGATTGTTTTGTTAGACGACCGAATTGAATTGGTGCAAAGCGACAAGAAGCCAAATTAAAAACCCAAATTTATTACCCGATAAAGATATTGTATCTTTGTGCACTTAGGAGCAAGAAAACAAGCTCCCCCCCCCTTATGAAATTTACTGATCTCGGTCTAGCACCATCGCTTTTAAAAGCAATACAAGAAAAAGGATATACAGAGCCTTCACCCATACAAGAAAAAGCAATCCCGCAAATCCTTCAAGGAAAAGACGTGCTTGCGTCTGCCCAAACAGGAACTGGAAAAACAGCTGGTTTTACACTGCCGCTGCTTCAGCTTTTATCGAAACAACAAAAATCGGGACACCGCAAAGTTCGCGCATTGGTACTTACACCAACTCGGGAATTGGCTGCTCAGATTTATGAAAATGTAAAAGAATACAGTACCCACATCGACATCCGTTCTTCGGTAATCTTTGGTGGGGTAAACCAAAATCCACAAATAGCAACTCTACGCAGAGGTGTTGATGTGTTGATTGCAACCCCAGGACGTTTGCTTGATTTACACAACCAGAAAGTACTTTCTTTACAACACGTAGAGATTTTGGTTTTGGACGAAGCCGACCGTATGCTCGACATGGGGTTCCAACGCGACATCAATAAAATAATGGGTTTCTTGCCTAGGAAAAGACAGAATCTGTTGTTCTCGGCAACCTTTTCTAAAGAAATAAAAACCCTTGCTCAGGGGATTCTAAATCAGCCGGTACTGGTTGAAGCAACTCCCGAAAACACAACCGTTGATGCGATTATTCAGCGGGTATATAAAGTAGACAAGACTCGGAAAACGGAGCTCATCATCAAGCTGATTAAAGATGGGAATTGGAATCAAGTTTTGGTGTTTACAAGAACCAAACACGGAGCCAACAACCTCACCAAACGCATGCTGAAAGCAAACATTGAAGCTGCAGCAATTCACGGAAACAAAAGTCAAGGTGCGCGAACCAAAGCCCTTGCAGGTTTCAAAGACGGAACTGTTGAAGTATTGGTAGCTACCGATATTGCAGCCCGTGGATTGGACATTCCGTTACTGCCACATGTAATCAATTTTGAACTTCCTAACATTCCTGAAGATTACGTTCACCGTATCGGAAGAACGGGTCGTGCAGGAGCAAAAGGGGAAGCCATTTCTTTGGTTTGCATCGACGAAAAAATATATTTACGCGACATCGAAAGAGTCGTAGGTATGCGCATTCCGTCGGAATTAAAAGAAGGCTTTGAACCCGATCCGAACATCAAGCCGGAACCGGTTAAGAAAAAAGGAAACAGCCGTCAAAAAGGAAGTTTCAATCGCTCTGGTGGTGTTGGCAGAAGCAGAAACCGAGGCCGTTAGGACAGCCCCGCAGCCCTTTTTATAAAGGTTAAATAGCGACGATAAATGCCTCTGGTTTTGGCATTTCGTGCATATTTGGTGCGGAACAATTCGTGGATTATAAGCAGTTGAGGTTCCGATGAACGGTTCACCGCTTCGGAAGTTATTACATCATCCCATTCAAAATCCAGCTCGCCTGTATCTTTGTCGTAGAACCCAATAATTTCCGTTTCCATATCGTATTGAACCGATACCCGTCTTTTCATTAAAAATTAAGGTTTGATTTTTAGTACAAGTTTACCGAGTTTTTCTCCGCTAAACAAACGGTAAAACGTATCTCTAAATTTCTCGATTCCGTCGTACACATCTTCTTTGGCTTTTAGTTTTCCTTCTTGCATCCAGCCCGCCATTATTTGCATGGCTTCGCGGTAGTGGTCTACATAATCCAAAACAACCATTCCTTTCATACTTCCACGATTAACCAACAGCGACAAGTAGTTTTTAGGTCCCTGCATGCCTGTAGTGGTGTTGTATTGTGAAATGGCTCCACAGATAACAATACGTGCGTTTTTACGGATAAAAACCAAAGCAGCGTCCAAGATGTCTCCTCCTACATTATCAAAGTATACGTCGATTCCTTTTGGGCAGTTTCTTTTGATTCCAGAAACAACATTTTCATTTTTATAATCTATGGCACCGTCAAATCCGAGCTCATCGGTCATGTAGGCACATTTTTTTGGACCACCGGCAATTCCGATTACAGTACAGCCTTTTATTTTAGCTATTTGTCCTACAACAGAACCTACTGCTCCAGCACCACCAGAAACTAAAACTACGTCTCCTTCTTTTATTTCACCTACTTCCAAAATTCCAAAATAAGCGGTCATTCCGGGCATTCCCAGAACACCAAGATACTTGGTGTGGTTGTCGGGATTCGACTCAATTTGAACAAAACCAGATCCATCACCCACATAATATTGTTGCACACCACCCCAACCGGTTACATAGTCCCCGACCTTAAATTTGGTGTCTCCTTGGGTGTCAATTACTTTTCCAACACTTCCGGCACGCATTACTTCTCCGATACCTACTGGAGGGATATACGAACGGGCATCGTTCATCCACCCACGCATAGCTGGATCTAGTGATATGTGGCTTTGCTCAATTAGGATCTCGCCGTCTTTGAGGGCAGGAACTGTTTCTTCTACAAAGGTCCAGGTGCTCTCGTTTGGCATTCCTTTTGGGCGTTCGGCTAATAGTTGTCTTTTATTAATCATAAGGGTTGTTTTTTTTAAGGTCTAATATACTCGGAATATTTATTCTTATCAAGAGCGGCGCGCCTAAAAAAACACAAAACATAAACGTTGGTTTTTATACCATCTATTACATAATTCCTCCCGATTGTATCACCAGAGCTACCAACAACAAACCCATTAACTCTTCCCTTTTTACTCAGCCTTGGCACAATTGAAACTAGATTTTTCTTCGATCAAGGTAAATAACAGAAGATAATACACAATATCAATTGTATTTAGCAACTTATATTCTATATTACACTTCAACTATAAATTTATGTAATGAAAAACTTAATTAAAGTATGCGTACTTGCCCTGGTATTGAATTCTTGTGCAACACAAACAGATTCTGAAGCTAAAGAACGTATGATCGGGTTTCATCCAAATCTAGAAATACAAGACTTAAAATGGCATTTGGGAACTCAAGAAGCCATCGACCATGTTATTTCTTTAGACAAACTTTGGGTTGCTAAAAATTTTGAAGCAATGCGAGGTCATTTTGTTGACACCCTAAAAGTGACCAACTGGGATGGAGTAACGTTTACCAATTTTGATGCTTTCAAAGCGTCACAAGAAGCGGATAGTGCCGAAGTAAGTTGGACCTTCGATTATGCGTATTCTGTGGATATCAATCCTTCTATGGGAGGGGAACACGTGCAAGCAGGTTTTTCAATCAGTTCACCAAAAGAAGACGGAACTGTTGAAAAATATCTAGTTCACGAAAGCTACTACATTATAGACCAAAAGATTGTAACGCTGAGTCAATACAAACAAGCAGCTGCTCAATCTGAAGAATAAGGTTTTATAAAAACTACTCCCTTGGGAGTTTTGGACCCCTCTAGTTTGCTCTAAGGGGTTTTGTTTGGGGTATTAACAAATGTAGGTCTAAGCAAAAAATTCCCGATCCTTTAAGAACCGGGAAGCATTAGGTAATCTAAAAAATGCTGGTAGTATTTATTTACTTGCTGGAGCTTTACCCCAAATAGAAACAAGAAACATAACCGAAATAGTAGCATACATTACAATATATGGGAGGTCTGGCATAAGTGTAGCCGGCCCTTCTGCAACGGTATGTCCTACATTTGAAATATAAGACTCTGCTATAGTTGATATTTCTTTTCCCATTTCTTTAAGTTCCGACAATTGGAACGAGGTGTTTTTCTGATTCATCGAAAAATAAGCACCTACTTGTAGTCCAAAGAAAATAGGAAACGAACAAAACAAAGTAAGGATTGCTTTCCCATAGGTTGGAAAATTAAGCTCATTGGATCTTCTTATTAAATAAAAAGCAAGAGTAGTCATCAATATAACTGCAATCGTGTAGATGGCATTATTAATGTAAATTTGGTTGGAGAGCTGAAAAATTTCAAATTCATTCATAATATGGTTTTAAATTATTTTAGCTAAATGTAACAATATTAATTGTTTTTTGCAAGCCGTAAAATTTTCAAAACCCTAAACAAAGGGTCAATAATTGCAGTTTGTTTTGGATTTGTAGGGCTAGAAATTATCTTTTTCGAAATCTTCTAAGCTCCAGACCACGTCTGGATTTTCAATAGAATCTGGTTCAGTATCCGTTGCTTTTGCATGAATATCTATGTCCTGATCGTCGAATTTCACGACCCAATAATCAATTTTATTGATCTTAGAAATGCCCTCCAACAGCTCTGCATCTATGTTGTGCTTATGCTTTAAGTGGTGTGTAAAAAAATAGCAGCTTTTCCAACTCTGATCTTTTTTGGGTTTGAAGTTCAAAAGAAACTCATCGATTATATCCTGTCTGTTCATAAATTCAAATTATTTAAAAAGCAAAGAAAGACAATATTTATGAAAAACTAGAGGCTAATGTTTTTTGATGTTCTAATGAACTGTGTTAATATTCATAGAGTCGCTTGTTTTGTAGTTTCTAAATTAAAATCCTTTTATCTTAAAAAAAGCAATACTCAGAAAATCAATTGTGGTTTGCAATATATAAGGCTATATTTAGATCTTATTAATCAAAACTATATTTATGAAAAAACTAGTACTAAGTACATTGCTTGCAGGTTGTTTAATTTCTTGCCAAACTCCCGCAGAAAACGGATCAGATCATGCACATGGACCAACTGTTATTGGTTATGAAATTAGTGAGACTGGAGAAAAACAAAATTTAATTGCTGGAGACATTGCAGTTATTGAAACCTATATGGAATTTATAAAAGCTCACAACGACAGAGATATTGATAAAATCATGGGTATGGTTCAAGATTCAATATTAATAAAAACTCAAGATGCACAGGAATTAAAAGGAAAGGCAATGCATAGACAAGCCTTGGAAAAATGGTTTCCAGAAAGTAATCCGAAGTGGGTCGTGAGATGGATGGCTGCCAATACCGTTGAAGTTAAAGACGGAGAAAACAGACATTGGTTAACTACAGGAATCGAAATTACGGAGACCCTAAACGGTAAAGAGAGAAAAAGAGAACAAATACTTGATGTTAATTTTGTAGGTAAATTGATAAAAGAAGCCAGCATCTTTGAAAGGTCAAAGCCCATAGAATAACTGATTTTTTAAGCCCTCCTTTGCGGAGGGTTTTTTATTGTATGGAAACTTTATTGGACTTCTTCTATGAATCAAAACCAGTTTTCTTCCAAAGAATCAAATCTCGATTTTCGACAACTTCATTTCCAAAAGGAGAATTTTTTGAAACATGAATCATCGCTTCTGCAACAAAAGATCCTAGTATCGGTTTCAATTTGTTTGGAAAAAGAAAAGCTAAAAATGGCATAATAAACTGCGCTATTTTTTCGCCAAATCTATACTCCTTTCTTTTGCCAATTAAAAGTGAAGGTCTAAACGTTACAGCTGAAATTAAATTAAGCTTGAAAACCGCTTCATCTATTTTTCCTTTAAGTTTCATATAAAAAGAAGCGCTTGAGCTGTTTGCTCCCGAAGACGAAACAAATAAAAAGGATTTTATATTCATTTTTTTACAAGCCATAGCAATGCTGAGGGTAATGTCAAAATCAATTTTTCTATACGCACTTTTATCTCCCTTTACTTGTGCTTGAGTTGTTCCAATGGCTGAAAAAACAAAGTCGCTGTTGGCAATACTTTGTTCAATTTGTTTCGTGGTGGAAAAATCAATAATACGGGTATCCATTTTTGGATGCTTTTTGGAAAACGGCCTTCTGCTTACAACAATAACATGATTAAAGTATGGGTCTTCAAGAATAATGTCCAAAAGATAACCCCCTATTAGTCCCGTTGCTCCAAAAAGAGTTGCTTGTTTTCTTTCCATAGTAAAGTTCGTTTTTAATAATTTATTGTTTGGTAATACTTAAATCGGCAAACAAAATCTCCTCATTTCTCAAATCATGTGGCAAGTTTTTTTCATTACTTCAAAATGGAATTCTATTTCTTCTTACGTCTGTTGGCGTTTTTATCTCCTTTACGTTGTGGTTTGCTGTACTTCTTAGCAATCTTAAATTTATATGATCCGCCTAAGTTAACTTTTTTGTTTTTTGATTTCTTTTCTTGTTCCATTACTTCAAATATAAAAATCTTTTAAACTTATTATATAAAGGCTTTTAAAGTTTTAGTTTTAAAAATATTTTTATAGCTTGCATATCACAATCATTAATACTATTTATTATGAAAAAACTATTAAGCCTACTCGTATTATTTTTTACTTTTATTCAAGTTCAAGCACAAAATGATGAGCCCATTCTTTTGATGTGGTATGGTCAAATAAATTCTGCAGACGCAGCAGAACATGTGCAATTAGAAAAGGACTACTATCTTAAATACCATCAGCAAAGAGTTGCAAACGGAGATATTTTAGGTTGGGATATGTGGCAGATAATTAACCCTGATGTTAATGAAATGACAACAACTTACCTCTATGTTTCTTTGGTTAAAGATTTTGCTTCTATTGGAAAAAACACTCCGATTAACTCGCTTAAGGGAGTTCCTCAAAAAGAATGGGAAGCTGCACAAGACAAAGCAATCAGTCACTACATTAAAAACTACCAGCTGGTAACGTCAATTAAAGGTTCTTATGGTACACAAGAAGCAACGGGTCCTGCAGATTATGCCGTTATTAATTATATGGAAGTAGATCCATATCAAACTGAAGCATATGAAAAATTAGAGTTGGAAACTTTTTTGCCAATGTTCAAAGATGATAAAGTAAGAGCTGGTTGGGGACTACATAAGGTTTTAAACCAATTTGGAACAGATAAGCCGGTAAACTACATTACTGCAGATTTCTATAGCTCACTCCAAACCATATATAAATCTCGAAATGGCGCTATAGCGCTTAACGAAGAAGATCTTAAGTTTTGGAAAAGTATCGACGAGATTCGAACACTCAAAAACTCACATATCGTTAGAAGAGTATTGTCTGTTAGATAAATGATTCTTTTAAAAATTCAATTCCCCTGTTGTCTGTTTTAGATTAACAGCAATCAAGACCTCGGCATTCGTCGAGGTTTTTTTATATGATATATCAAAACTATATTAATCATAAAAAAGATTATAATTGTATCTTTCTTAAATAAAAATATTAAAAATTAATCCCTCAAACCAGTGAATAAAACTTTCAAAAACATACTCAATAGAAGTCTAGGATATTTACCCTTCGCATTGTGCCTTGTGGTTTTGTGTTTTACCGCTTCTTTAGTAGAGTTTACCCTGCTAAACGGGGCGATTCAGTTGGTTCTTTTTGCAGTTGTAGTGTGTATTCCTACTTACCTTACCAAGCGAATGTCGTACGTAGATATTGGTTGGCCCTGGGGCTTGGTTTGCATTGGTCTGTTGGTCGTTTTTTATGGAGAAGGGTATTGGCTCAGAAACTATATTGTTGGAGGAATGTATTTATTTGCTGGTCTTAGAATGGGACTAGGAGCTTTAGTTCTTTGGAACAAAGGGCACTTAAATACTGAGCTTTCTCGTTACCAATTTCAAAGAAAACGTTGGGAAAAACAGGGGTACAAAAACGAGAATTTATCCTTACAATATGAGATTATGATTCAGTGTTTTGCAAACATTACCTTTTTGGCTATTCCGGCAATGCTTCAGGCTTTTAATCCAACGGAAATAATAAGCTCCCTAGAAGTGTTTGGATATTCGATGTGGGTTATCTTCTTTGTAATGGAGCATCTTGCGGATCTTCAAAAGCAAAAATTTTTAATAAAATGTCGTCGTGAAAATAAGAAAAGACAAGTGTGTAATGTGGGCTTATGGAAGTACACGCGCCACCCAAATTATTTTGCAGAATGGATGGTTTGGAACGCATTGATTGTTTGTTCCATCCCTTCTTTAAGTGATTATTTTTCTGTCGAGGGCAATCTTATTGGAGCTGGGCTTTTGGCTTCCTTGCTTTACGTGTCTCGAATCATGTATACCACCCTAGTTTATTATACAGGGGCTGTTCCGTCAGAATATTACTCTGTCCAAAAAAGACCAGACTATAAAAAACATCAAGAAACTACGCCTATATTTTTTCCAGGAAAACCAAAAAATACACAAAATATTTAAACAATAAAAAATGAACACAACGAAAGAATTTGACATCCTTGTATGGGGAGCTTCTGGATTTACAGGAAAACTTGTTGCCCAATATTTATTCAATCAATACGGCGAAAATGGTGACCTAAAATGGGCAATGGCAGGACGTAATCAAGAAAAGCTAGAACAAGTTCGTGACCAAGTTGCAGACAAAACAGTCCCCTTAGTTATCGCAGACAGTGACGATGAAGCAAGTTTGAAAGCTCTGGTTTTGAGAGCCAAAGTAATCTGCACAACCGTTGGTCCTTATGTTAGTTATGGTTCTAAATTAGTGGCTGCTTGCGTTACGCACGGAGCAGACTATTGCGACCTTTCTGGAGAAGTTCAATGGATGAGAACCATGATCGATAAGCACCACGATGCGGCAAAAGCAAATGGCGTTAAAATTGTTCATACCTGTGGTTTTGACTCCATCCCTTCGGATATGGGTGTCTATTTTACCCAAAGAGAAGCACAAGCTCAAAAAGGGCAGCGAGCAAAAAGAATTCGAATGCGCGTTGCAGGAATGAAGGGAGGACTTAGTGGAGGAACATACGCCAGTTTGAGTAAGGTAATGGAGCAAGCCTCTAAAGACAAAAGTATTTATAAAGTACTGGTTAATCCTTATGGTTTAAACCCTTCCGATCAACAAAAAGGCGCTGACCGTCCAGACCTTCAAAGTGTAATTTATGATGCGACTTCTAAAAATTGGATTGGGCCTTTTATTATGGCTGGAATCAATACCAAAGTAGTTCGTCGCTCAAATGCATTGAGCGGATATGCCTACGGAAAAGATTTCCGATACGACGAAGCCACCATCAGTGGAAAAGGATTTAAAGGAAGAATAAAAGGAGTATTGGGAGCTTTACCCCTACTTATAATGACAGCCAAACCGGGATCTCTATTAAAACGTTTTGCAAATAGGATTTTGCCTAAACCTGGGGAAGGCCCTTCCAAAGATCAGCGTGAAAACGGGTTTTATAACCTACGATTCTACGCTACACTAGAAGACGGTTCTGCAGGATTTGGAAAAGTAACGGGGGATCGAGATCCAGGTTATGGATCAACCTCAAAAATGCTTGGTGAAGCAGCCGTATGTTTGGCAAAAGATAAGCTTCCAGAAGTTAGTGGTGTTTTAACTCCGTCGATTGCTATGGGTGACGCGCTTTTAGACCGTTTAGAGAAAAACGCAGGCTTGACTTTTGACTTCAAATAAAAAAAGTTAATTTACTTTTTACCCTGAACTGAACTCATAACTAAGTCCAAAAAAAGGAGCTTATGAAATCCTGGAAGTTTGGCTCCACTTGAAGTGGTAAGCCATTGTTCCCAAGTAGCACTAATGCCTCCAATTGGAATTATTTTAACCCACATTTGAAAAGAAGTTGGAACCCCCTTTTTGTCCAAATGCCATAAGTAAGAATCTCCGGGAGTGGTTCCGCCCGAAATATAGGTTACAAGTAAAGCGTCTCCGTTTTCTGTTTTAACTAATCTGCGTTCTACCCCCGAATCGAAAACTTTATAAGGAGCTACCAACCAAAAGGAGTCGTTATTAAAATAGCTTAAGGCTGTGTTTATGTATGAATTTTTATCGGCCCCTGAGTATAAGGTTCCTTCTAAAATTACAGAAGATTTGTCCTTGTTTTTTAAATCTAGATCAACAACTAAATTGTCCCATCGAACGTTGCATTTGCCCTCGCTTCTATTCCATTGATACTGATGAGCTCCTTTGAACGTCCAGCTTAGGTAGTTTGTTTCTTGATACGCTTCATAAGATAAAGCATCGAGCATTTTATCGGCCAATTGATCGGCTGCTGCTCCTTGTTTCCCAGTAGGTAACGGTTCATTATAATTTATATAGATAAAAATGGTTAAAAGAACCATTAGTGCAAATAAGCCAACGCCAATCAACCCCAGAACTTTTGCTGTTTTTTTCAAATACATATTTTACGCAAATATAGAACTATAAGCTACAATCTAGTTTTTTAAAAGCTGTTTAAAAAAATTAAGAAGAGCTCAAACTATTCTGTTTCCTTCAAAGTAGTGGTCATAAATTCTTTTGCAAATACAAATGCTTTCTTGCGTGCCTCCGGGTTTCCGCCAATATCAACACCCTGTTCTACACAAAACAGAAATCCAATTTTTTGTAATAACGGATTAGACATGGGAATCTGAAGGTAGTTCATCAAAATATCTCCATCTTCAGTTAGCTTAAAAACACAATCTTTGAAGCTATACCCCTTCTCGTTTCTTTGCACAGGGGTTTCGCTATCAAACGAATGATGGGAATCGGGGTAGGTAGTTAGCGATATGTTTGCCTTGTCACCGAGTTTGTCAATCAGATTAGAACATGGGGCAGCGGGAGTCCAATTATCCGATTCTCCTATTAGAATGTGCATGGGTGCTTGGGTAAATTCTAAATTTTCGGGGTCTATGAAACAGGGTGGATAAAAAGCTAAATGAGATGCAAAACTAACTTCTGTTGTAATGGCATTCTTTAGAGGCATCCATCCCGAAAATAAGGAAACTCCGCCTCCTAAACTCCAGCCAGTAATCGACACCTTTTCTTTGTCAATATTGGGATGTGTAGCTAATTTTTCGAGGGCTCTATATGCGTCTAAGATGATGGCTGCAATGGTAACCTCATCTTGTGATCCAACCGTTGAAAGGATGTCTCTACTTTGAAAACTATTGAGCTCGAATGTGGCAATACCATCATTTTGATACATTTCCATATAATCCAAGTGGTGTTTTTTCCAGCCCATACTTCCAGCCACTCCAATAATTAAGGGATACTTTTTGTCTGGGTTTAAAGAATCTATAGGAAGTGTCAATTGTCCAAAAACTATTTGCTTTTCTTGGTTGTCAAGATCTAAAATAACATCGCTTAATGAAAAAGGATTGGCGCTTTCAAAACTTATTTTTTCTTTGTTTACTTGAGCTTTAATTTCAAAACAACAAAGGATCAATACAGATAATAAAATGATTTTTTTCATGGGTTTTTGACTTAATAGAAGTTTAAAGTAACTAAACTTTTTTTACAAAACCCCACAAATTGATTTTGGGTTTTCTTTTAACCCAGCGTGGTGTTTTTATTATTTATATATTTATATAAAACATCCGGATGAAAAACGCTTCAACACTCTCTTTCTTCTTGCTTTTAGCACTCGTGTATTATAGCTTTTATAGTCTAATGCCGCGTTCAATCTCAGCCCTAGAGACTCTAAAAACAGAATTCTCAACCGAAAGAGCATTAATTCCTTTAAAAGAAATTACCAAAGCTCCGCATTATGTTGGAACCGAAGAAAACAAACATGTACGCGAATTTTTGATTCAGTCTTTAAAAGATTTAGGGCTTAACCCAGAAACACAACAAGGCTATATATTGAATGAAAAATATGGGAGAATGGATCAGCCCGTAAATATTGTTGCTAAACTAAAGGGGACCGAATCTGGAAAAGCACTTTTAGTTTTTTCTCATTACGACAGTGCGGGAATACCTTCTTTTGGAGCAAGTGATGCAGGAAGTGGTGTCGTTGCAATTTTGGAATCTCTTAGGGCATTCAATGCCAGCGGGAAGCAGCCCAAGAACGATATAATAATACTGTTTACCGATGCCGAAGAAGTAGGGCTTGTTGGCGCTAAACTATTTGTTCGCGAGCACCGATGGGCAAAAGATGTGGGACTGTCTCTTAATTTCGAATCTAGAGGGAGCGGAGGTCCAAGCTCTATGATTGTAGAGACCAACCAAGGAAATAAGAACCTGATAAAAGGGTTTATGGAAGCAAATCCAGAATATCCCGTTACTAGTTCTTTGTTGTATAGTGTTTACAAAATGTTACCTAACGACACCGATTCTACAATTCTTAGAGAAGAAGGAGATATTGATGGTTTGTTTTTTGCTTTCATAGACGATCATTTTGATTACCACACAGCGGGAGATAATTTTGAAAGAATGGACCGCAATTCTCTAGAACATCAAGGAAGTTACTTGATGCCTTTACTGACTTATTTTGCAGATGCTGATCTTGGTTTGGTTAAGAGTTCAGAAGATTATGTTTACACCAACTTTCCTATAATTAATATGATAGCCTACCCATTTGGCTGGGTTATGCCTATGCAGATATTTGCAATTCTTTTCTTTATCGCACTTTTGGTTCTTGGATTTAAAACTAAAAAACTGAATCTAAAATCAGTTTTAAAAGGGTTTGTTCCTTTTCTTTTATCCTTAGTAGCAACTTTTATTGTCGGGTTCTTTGGCTGGTCAATTTTGCTAAAAATTTATCCCCATTACACAGAGATATTACATGGGTTTACTTACAATGGGCATGCTTATATTGGCTTTTTTGTTTCTTTATCCTTAGCCCTTTGTTGGTTCCTATATTCTAAATTTCAAAAAAAAGAAACAACGGCTAATATTTTCGTCGCTCCCTTATTTTTATGGCTAATCATAAATATTTTACTGGCAGTATATTTAAAAGGAGCTGCCTATTTTATACTTCCTTTTTATTGTGCACTAGTTTCGTTTTGGATTTTGATAAAAAAAGAAACGTCAAGCGCATTGGTGCATTTACTTTTGGCAACCCCGGCGATATTTATTTTCAGCCCACTCATTCAAACTTTTCCAGTAGGATTGGGTCTAGAGACAATTGTTTTAAGTACCGTTTTTACGGTCTTGGTTTTTGGGTTGTTGCTTTCTTTTTTAAGCACATTCGCACATAAAAAAAGAGCCTCCATAGTATTTATGTTCACGGCGCTTTGCCTGTTCATTTTTGCTCACGCTACAAGCGATTTTACCGAAGACCGTAAAAAGCCAAACAGTCTTTTGTACGTGCAAGACTTAGATGCAAAAAAAGCATATTGGTTTACCTACGATTCGATTCTAGACGACTGGACAAAAACATATATTGGATCTGACCCAAAAGAAGCATCCACCCTATTCAATTCGGCCGCTCGAAGTAAATATAATTCCGGTTACACATTTGCTGCAGAGGCGCCTCATTTTGACATTCCGCATTACCAAGCAACAACTACACAAGACACCCTCATAGGAGATCAGAGAAAGGTAAGCTTGAAGTTTTTGGCAGAAAAAAAAGCCGCTGTTTTACTGCTGTATGTAGATCAGGAAATTACATTTTCTTCGCTAAGCTATAATGGTGTTGACGTTGTCGAAAACTTATCGTTTACAGAAAAGAATAACAGGCTGCTAACTTTTTCTGTTCAAGAACTGGATTCGCTGGAGGTTTCGTATACCCTTCCACAAGGTATAAACCTAACCTTTACACTTCACGAATATTCATTCGACTTAATGGATAATCCCTGGGTGGAGGTTTCTCCTAGGACAAACAGCATGATGCCCAAGCCTTTTGTGTTTAATGATGCCTTGGTTATAAAACAAAAAATCACCCCAAGATCTAGTGTGTTGGAGTGATTCGTTTTTTAAGGGTTACTTATAAAAAGTATTTTACCATTTACCAAGCATTACACGAGTTGTAGAACGAACTAGCTCTACTTCTCCAGCATTATCCCAGTACTCATTCCATGCGGCTTGAGCAGCTTTGTTGTTTTTGCGATAAAGGCTTGTATTGAAAGCAGTTTTAAAATCATTAACGCCAACAAGAACATAATGTGTTTCTCCATGTGGACTTCTTCCAAGACCAAAGCTTCCAAGGGTAACTCTTCGGTCACTAGGGTTGTACTTTTTGTTATACTTTGAAAAAGCAGCGGCGAATTTTTGAGGATCCTTAACGTCTAACCAAAAGATGTTTTGAACCGGGTGAGACCCAGGCTCTCCAAAAGAAATTAAACCGGTCCCTGCAGCAGAAGAATGACTTTCAGTAAATTGGTTTAGTTTGGCTAAAAACAGATCCCATTTGGTGTTCGGGTCTCTATTGTATTGTGCCCCCATAGCGTCTAAAGTTCCAGTAAATACTATTGAATGTGTGAAATTAATGGAATTGTCGTTAAAGTGGTTTTCGAATAAAAATGCCGATACCCCTTCGCTTTTACTTCCTTCTTCTCCAAAATAATCTCCAACGATTTTCCCTACAATTTCAACATCTTAGTTAGCTACCGAAAAGTTGTAGGAAGTCCATTGATATTCTTGTGCGAAAAGAACCGTTGTACATAATACAAATACTCCTAATAATACGTTTTTCATAATAAGATAGTTTTAAATTACCCACAATATACAATATAAATTGCAAAAGACAACTAATGTGCGGATAACCAAAAAATATATCCATTTAAAACCATATAAAAAAAGGAAGGGAAGGATTGAATAAGACTATCTTTTATTTTAATTCGAACAACAAACCCAAGCAGCATTAAGATGCACAATCCTAGCGCACTAATGGATAAAACTGTTGGATTTAGGCCAGCACTTAAAAGACCAATCCCGCCAATTATTTGAAAAAAACCAGTAGTAGTTCTAAATCTTGAAAGTTGGTATCGTTCAAACTCGATTACCATTTTTGAACTAAAGAGGCAACTGAATCCAAAGCCTAAAAATGAAATTCCAGAAAAGTAAGACAACCCATAAATTAGAGTCATTTATATTAAGTCCATTTTGGTGGCAACAAGAAAAACGCATAAACTAAGAAGAGCAAAAGCAGGGAGGTATTTAGGTAAAGGATTGCGAACACTAAAATGAGCGTATAAGGCACAAACCATTAAAAAAGCAATTCCAGAGGCAGATATAAGAATTAGTTTTGGATACCAAATTCCTGCAACCAATAGCGTTGCTAAAGATATTTTTGCGGCACCAACCGCACTGCGGATCAAGGTCGATAAGCCAAAATGTTCAAATTCTTGAATGATATTATCAAAACGAAACACCCATACAATGACTATAGATGCTGCAATAATAACTTGAGAAGCGGTAATTAGTAATTCCATTTTTAATTTAATTAATATAGTTAATGATCTAGCTAAGATAACGACAAAAGCGTTCTTAGGAAACCTATTGTTTGAATTTAAAAATTAAGTGCATTCGATTCGATACCAAGTCATCTCTAAGATCTGTTCCCCAGGTCGATTGGTGTCGCCATCGGCTTCACAAGAGGCTTCTTGAGTACTGAACTGATCGGTATAGCACAAGGCGGTATTTGTATTGTCGCAAGCAAAGGTTGTCCGTATAAAATATTTTTTAGTACACAGACAAACTTCCTCGGGTTCCAATACTTCAGAGGAACAACTTGCAATAAGAATCGTCAGTAAAAAGAACGAAATCTTAACCTTCATAGCCTGCTATTTATCCCAGTAATCATATACCAATACATCTGTGGTAAAAGGCACAAAAAGCTTTACAAAAGCTTGATGAACGGGATGTGGTAAATAGGTTTCGTCTCGATCTATTGCTTTTTCAAAATACATAGTCAAACTGTGGGTATATCCTTTTGTTAATCCCTCGGGAGAAGCGTTTTTTGTATAATTTAGATTGTGTACACCTTCGATTTGGTTGAGTGTGTAAGCTCCTTCCTCGATCGTTTTAAATTGTTCGGGCGTGATGCTGTCTTTGTACTTAATTAGAACAACGTGTTGTAGTTTTTTTGAATTCACTTGGATTTCTGTTTTTGGAGTTGTACTGCAAGAATATGCAGTAAAAGAAAGAACTAAAATTAAAAATACTTTTTTCATGATTTGTGGTTTAAAGGGATTTGTGAAATTTAAAAAATGCTTTTAAAACCTCTTTTGGGGTTTCAATGTGGGGATAATGTCCAGAATTTTCTAGAAAAAAAGTGTGCGATTTGGGTTGTAGTTTTTGAAAAAACAAGGCTGTTTTGTTCCCCGAAATCGGATCTTCAATTCCATTAATCATAGCCATCGGAATTTGTGGGTTTTCTATGGGTGCTCGCCAACGCTTAAGGTAAGTTTTTCGTTCATTCAGGTAACTGAGAATTAGCGGAATCATTATTCGTCCTTCGTTGTTCTCCAAAAGGTTCCATGAAGAGTCTAAAAACTCTTTGGAAGGTGGATTGGCTTTACTAAAAATATCATGCATGGTTTTGTCAAACGTCTTTGCAGATAAAAATCGTCCTAAAAGCGGCCCTAAAAATGAAGCCAATAATTTTTGGATGGGTCGTGGTGTGTTTGCTTCAGGGAACATGCCGCCGTTCATAAACACAGAAGAAAGCCAGGTTATCTTAGATTTGTTTTCCAGTTTTCGAGCCAATAATTCCTGTACAACTGTATCTCCAACGTCATGAGCAAAAATATGTGCTTCACTAATACCCAAAGCTTCTACTAGCACTTCAATAGCATTAGCCTGACTCATAATAATGTCTTTTTTGAGCGGAGCTTTTGAAACTCCAAGGCCAACTAAGTCGGGTACAATACAATCAAATCTAGGCGAGAGCTCCGGTAAAATAGGAGCAAAATCCCAAGAAGATGTCGGAAACCCATGAATACAAACAAGGGGAATTCCTTTTCCTTCTCGAACATAAAAAATAGAGGTGTCTCCAGAAACAAAAGTTTTGCCTTTTGAATACCAAGATTCAATATCCATAAACTAATTTTTGATTGAAGATAGTAAAAAAAGAATGTGGGCTTTATTAACTATTATTTTTTATCTTCCAACCACCGTTTTAAATTATTATTATGAAAAAAATTATTCTCTTTTTCTTTAGTTTAGGGTTTTTTGGACTTCAAGCGCAAACCGATCACAGTACTTTTTTGAATGCTATTGACGCGAATGCAGCTCAATATTCAGAGGTAGCACAAACCATTTGGAGCTATGCCGAAATGGGCTATCAAGAAACTAAAAGCAGTGCGCTGTTACAAGAAACCTTGGTTGCTGAAGGCTTTACAATCGAAAAGGGAATTGCTGGAATTCCAACCGCTGATTTTAAATATATTCCACTGTTAGGAGAACGAAGTCCAGCTTTAGATTATAGAAATTAAGTACTTATTTTTTAATCAATTGCAATATGTTCTCAAGGGCAGGATTGCGGTTACTGGGATCCCAAGCTGCAGATAAAACGGTGCGGTGCGGCAGCTTATTCAGCTCAATAAACTTAACTCCTTTTTGAGGTTTGAGCTGTAACGATTTGGGGATAATAGAAATCCCAAAGTTGTTTTCGACCAATTTATAAATGGTATTCGAATGAATTGTATTGTGCGATACCTTGGGCGCAAAACCGCTGTCTTCGAACAATTGCATTACTTTTTGATAATACGAGGGGCTGTATTTTTGATCAAATAAGATGAAGGGTTCGTTTTTGAATTGCCCTAGATTCTTAAAACTTTTAGAGTCTATCAGATGGCTTTGCGGCAACACCAAGCAAAACGATTCTCTGAGAACGGGATGGGTTTTTAATCCGCGAGGAAGATTTTCTAAACGAACAAAAGCAAGGTCTATTTCTTGTGAAAGCAACCCTTCTATTTGTGTTTGATTGTCCATTTCTTTTAGACTGAACAATATTTTTGGATGTAGGTTTCTAAAGGCTAACAAAAGATCTGGAATTATTTGCTGCATTGCTGAACCTACATAACCGAGTTTAAGGTTTCCAACTATTCCTCGATCCAGCAACTTACTGTGTTCAATGATCTGTTCCAATCCATTAAAATAATGCGACAATTCTTTTTTAAGATAAGCACCTGCTGGAGTTAACGCTACTTTTCGGTTGTGCCGATCAAAAAGCTGGAGGTCCAAATGTTGCTCTAGCTCCTTGATTTGCTTACTCAGTCCGGGTTGAGAAATAAACAGTCGTTCTGCTGCTTTTCGAAAATGTAATTCTTCGGCTACTGCTAAAAAATAGCGCAGATGTCTCAATTCCAATTGATAACTCATGGTTATTATTTTGTTGGTTAAATGGTCTTGTTATGTATTAAATATAAGGGTATTTTTAAGAAAGCAATTACAGATCATGAATTTTAGCTACGGAAAAGAAAAACTAACCCTCAAAAAAGTCTTTGGATTAGCTCAAGGAAAATTCAAGGGGGTTTTGACTGAAGAGGTTATAACCGACGTCCAAAACAGCAATGCAATTGTACAAAAGGTAGTTGGTTCTAGGAAAACAGTCTACGGAATTAATACGGGTTTTGGCCCTTTATGCGATACCCTAATTTCTCAAAACGAAGTACAGACCTTACAAAAAAACTTACTGCTAACCCACGCCGTTGGGGTCGGAGAACCTATAGATCCAATACTTTCTAAAATCATGATGTTGTGCAAGGTTCACGCCTTATGCAAGGGTTACTCGGGGATTCGATTGAAAGTAATTGAACGAATCATCTTCTTTATTGAAAACGACCTGCTACCGACAGTTCCAGAACAAGGGTCTGTTGGAGCTTCTGGTGATCTGGCGCCGCTTTCTCATTTGTTTTTACCCCTCATTGGCGAAGGTGAATTTTGGGTAGGAGACAAAATAGTACCCGCTGAAACTGTTTTAAAAGAATACAATCTACTCCCGCTTGTTCTTGAAGCTAAAGAAGGATTAGCGTTAATTAATGGAACTCAATTTATTTTAGCTCATGCAATTACTGGGCTTCAAAAAATGAAGTACTTGCTCAATTTAGCGGACGTTGCAGGCGCGATGAGTTTAGAAGGTTTTCAAGGAAGTGCTGCTCCTTTTAAAGAAGGTTTACATAAAATACGTCCATTTAAAGGGTCGTTAAAAGTAGCCCAACGCATGCGTATATTGCTAGAAGGATCCGAAAATTTACACGCACATTTAGACTGCGATAGAGTTCAAGATCCCTACTCCATCCGCTGTATTCCGCAGGTTCATGGAGCCTCGAGAAACGCGTTTAATCATCTGAAAAAACTGGTAACAATAGAAATGAATTCGGTAACCGATAACCCCATAATATTGAGCGAAGAAGAAATTATATCTGGTGGAAATTTCCATGGACAACCCCTGGCAATGGCGCTTGATTACACTTCGATTGCTGTTTCTGAATTGGGAAATATCGCGGATCGCCGCTGTTATCTTTTACTGGAAGGGAAATATGGATTGCCGCGTTTACTAACCGAAAAAGGAGGGCTTAATTCTGGTTTTATGATTCCGCAATACACCACCGCAGCTTTGGTTACAGAAAATAAATCACTTTGTTTTCCTCCATCGGCTGACAGTGTGCCAACCTCGCTGGGACAAGAAGACCATGTTTCTATGGGAAGTATCTCTGGGCGAAAGTTAAATCAGATTTTAGGGAATTTAGAGAAAATACTTGCCATAGAATTGATGTATGGCGCACAAGCATTAGAGTTTAGAGGGTCACTTCAATGCTCGAAAATAATTCAAAAAAACCACGAACTAATTCGAACCAAGGTTCCCAAACTCGAAGAAGATCGCTTGCTGAAAAACGACATACAAAATTTGATCGAAATGGTCAAAACCGAACAATTTATAGTAAAATAAATGACCAAAGATAGCAACAATTTCAAAGCCGAAATACTCCAGGGAATTCCATCAAAAATGCCTCCAAAGCATATCTTCCCTGAAAAAGTTAATCGGGCTCCAAAACGAAAAGACATTTTATCTGCCGAAGAAAAGCAATTGGCAATTCGAAATGCACTTCGATATTTTCCAAAAGAATGGCATTCGGAATTAGCATCAGAATTTGCTGAAGAACTACGAGCATATGGACGAATTTATATGTACCGTTTCAAACCCTCGTATACGCTTCGTGCACGACCACTAGAAGAATATCCGACACAATCAAAACAAGCAGCTGCACTTATGTTAATGATCCAAAACAACTTGGATCCAGCAGTTGCACAACATCCCGAAGAACTAATTACCTACGGTGGAAATGGGGCCGTTTTTCAAAACTGGATACAATATGTCCTTACGCTTCAGTATTTAGCGCTTATGACAGACGATCAAACCTTGCATTTGTATTCTGGGCATCCAATGGGACTTTTCCCTTCTTCAAAGAATGCACCAAGAGTCGTTGTAACCAATGGGATGATGATTCCCAATTATTCAAAACCAGACGACTGGGAAAAATTCAATGCGCTCGGGGTGACCCAATACGGACAAATGACTGCAGGCTCTTTTATGTACATTGGCCCACAAGGAATTGTTCACGGAACAACCATTACAATTCTAAATGCGTTTCGTAAGATTTTAAAACCTCAAGAAACTGTTGGTGGAAAGATATTTTTAACTGCTGGTTTAGGGGGAATGAGCGGGGCCCAACCAAAAGCTGGAAACATTTGTGGCTGCATAACCGTTTGCGCAGAAGTAAACCCAAAAGCAGCCGAAAAACGACACGAACAGGGCTGGGTAGATGTTTTGATTTACAACATCCCAGATTTAATAGCACGTGTTAGGACGGCTCAAAAAAATGAAGAAATAGTTTCTGTAGCGTTCATTGGAAACGTTATTGAAGTATGGGAATGTTTTGATCAAGAAAACATTCATGTGCATCTGGGTTCGGATCAAACTTCGCTTCATATTCCTTGGACTGGCGGGTATTATCCAATCGGATTTTCGTTTGATGAAGCAAAAAAAATGCTTCAAAAAGATCCTGAAAACTTCAAAAAGGAAGTTCAAAAATCCCTACGAAGACATGCTGCCGTTATTCAGAAACATACCAATAAAGGGACTTACTTTTTCGATTATGGGAATGCCTTTCTATTAGAAGCCTCTCGTGCTGGAGCCGATATAATGGCAGAAAATAAGATTGACTTTAAATATCCTTCATATGTTCAGGACATTCTAGGGCCGATGTGTTTCGATTACGGGTTTGGACCTTTCCGGTGGGTTTGCGCCTCGGGAGATACAGCAGATTTAGACCGTACCGATGCAATTGCCTTATCAGTAATGGAGACATTGAGTAAAACTGCTCCCCCAGAAATTCAGTTACAACTTCAGGATAATATAACCTGGATTAAAAACGCAAAAACAAATAAAATGGTGGTCGGGTCGAAAGCTAGAATACTCTACGCCGATGCCGAAGGACGCATGAAAATAGCGGAAGCCTTTAACCAGGCAATTGCAGAAAATAAAATTGGCCCCGTGGTACTGGGTCGAGATCATCACGATGTAAGTGGTACAGATTCGCCTTACCGAGAAACTTCGAATATTTATGATGGAAGTAAATTTACAGCCGATATGGCAATTCATAATGTCATTGGCGACAGCTTCCGCGGAGCAACCTGGGTATCCATTCACAACGGTGGGGGAGTTGGCTGGGGAGAAGTGATGAATGGAGGGTTTGGAATGTTGATAGACGGAAGTTCAGAAGCGTCCGAGCGCTTAAAGAGTATGCTCTTCTACGATGTAAACAACGGAGTTGCACGACGCAGTTGGGCTAGAAATAAAGAAGCTATCTTTGCTATTAAACGAGAAATGGAACGCACACCGAACTTAAAAGTAACCCTTCCGAATTTAGTTGACGACAACCTCCTTAAAAGCCTGTTTTAAATGAAAACACTTTTTAAAAACATTAAACAATTACTTCAAGTTCGCGATGCGAATGTTGATTTTGTGGGTGGAAAGGAAATGAAGGTTCTTCCAAAAATAGAAGCCGCTTATTTGCTGGTTGAAGATGATCGAATTGCCGCTTTTGGATCTATGGATTCATGTCCAACGGATTCCGTAGACAAGGTAGTAGATGCTTCCGAAAAAATAATCCTCCCATCCTGGTGTGATTCGCATACACATCTGGTTTATGCAGGAAATCGAGAGGAAGAATTTAAAGACCGAATCAACGGTCTGAGCTATGAAGAAATCGCAAAAAAAGGGGGTGGAATTCTAAATTCTGCAAAAACCCTACAAGAAACCTCAGTCGAAGATTTATACAACCAAAGTAAAACAAGATTAGAAGAAGTAATGCGCTTGGGAACAGGAGCTATCGAAATTAAATCGGGCTATGGACTTACGCCAGAAGCAGAACTAAAAATGCTTCGTGTAATTGAGCGGTTGCGTCAAGAATATCCTCTACAAATTAGGGCTACTTTTTTGGCGGCACATGCCATTCCAACCGAATATAAAAACAACAAAACTGAATTTTTAGAAAACATGCTTAGTAAGGTTTTACCAGTTATCGAAGCGGAAAATTTAGCAAGCTACGTCGATGTGTTTTGTGAAGAAGGGTACTTTTCGACTGAAGATACCACCCGTGTTTTGAAACAAGCGAAAACCTATGGACTGACTCCTAAAATTCATGTGAATCAATTCAATGCAATTGGTGGCGTAGGTGTTGGAGTTGCGTTTAATGCCCGTTCTGTTGATCATTTAGAAATCTTAACAGACGCTGATCTCGATGCCTTAAAAGGGAGTAGAACCATGCCCGTTGCATTGCCCGGATGTTCTTTCTTTTTGGGAATTCCGTATACCCCCGCTCGTAAAATAATAGATGCCGGTTTGCCGCTTACTTTAGCAAGCGATTACAACCCAGGATCCGCTCCTTCAGGAAACATGAATTTTGTGGTATCGTTGGCTTCTATAAAAATGGAAATGACCCCCGAAGAAGCCATTAATGCGGCCACAATAAACGGAGCCTATGCCATGAATTTAGAACAAGAAGTTGGCTCTATTACTGTCGGTAAAAAGGCGAATTTTATGGTAACAAAAAAGCTTTCCTCTCCTACAGTTATTACTTATGCTTTTGGATCAAATAACATTGAGCAGATATACATTAACGGAAATTTACTTGATGACTAAACTTAAAACGTTATGAATAGAGAAGATCTAAACTTAACAGAAAAAAGCTATGAAGCACCAAAACAAAATCTTTGGGATGGAAGAAAATCACCTCCAGAACTGGGCGTTCAATATTGGCATCAGCAGGTCAAATTCAGTGACTTAACAAAATCAGATCCAGAAGCTTCAAAACCGAAGATTGCTCTTTTGGGGTATGCCTGTGATGAAGGGGTAAAAAGAAACAAAGGAAGAATCGGCGCTGCAGCGGGTCCAGATGAGATACGCAAAGAGCTGGCGCGCCTAGCTTTTCATAAAGGTTCGCAAAGCATTACAGATTATGGAAATCTGGTATGTGTTGATCGTGATTTAGCGGGATGTCAAAACAGTTTGGCAACCGTTATTGAAAGACTTTTAGATTCCGATATATTCCCAATAGTGATGGGAGGAGGGCACGATATAGCCTACGGTCATTTTAAAGGAATTCAAAAAGGGCTTCAAAAAAGAGGACTTTCTAAAATTGGAATTTTAAATTTTGACGCTCATTTTGACCTCCGCCCTGTCGAAAAAGAACCCAACTCAGGTACTCCCTTCAATCAGATTTTAACAGAACATCCCAATGAAGTTAGCTATTTTGCCTTGGGAATTCAAAAAGCTGTAAACACCAAAGAATTGTTTATAATTGCTAAAGAAAAAAATGTAAAGTATTTATTTAATGAAAGCTGTGAACTAACTAATTTTGATGTGGTTACATTAAAGATAGATGCTTTCTTAGAAGGCGTAGAAGCTTTGTATATTACGGTAGATTTAGATGGGTTTTCTTCGGCCTATGCGCCGGGAGTTAGTGCGCCTTCTCCACTTGGATTTGCACCAGACTTTGCCTTAAAGGTTTTGAATCACCTGCTGGAATCTAAAAAAGTAGTTGCTCTTGATGTAGCAGAAATGAATCCGAATTTTGATCGAGACCAAAGCACCGCACAATTAGCTGCCAGAATTATAGACTCTTTTGTGATGAATGTTTAGGTGAAACTCACTTAAAAGTCTCGATAAGAACTCCCTATAAATTGGTTCGCTTCCTTTTCGATAAACCTAGACTTCTGTCTGTCCCAATGCAGGGTTTTGCCAGGAAAACGTCCCGCTATAACTCCCAAAAGAATGGTTTCTGTAAGTCTTGAAGCATACGAAAAAGGAGCGGAACAGTTTGTCTTTCCTAAACACGAATCTACAAACTCGTAATAATGTTTTTTGCTTTCTGATTCATAGTCTCTTACAGGTTTTCCTAATCCGAATTTTTCGACATCTAATTCTTGATACATTCCATCGACAATTAGTTTTGGTAATTCTTGAAAATGTGGCAAATATAACTTGCCCTTTTCACCCATAAACATCGCCCCTTGCTCGTGAAGCTCTTCATTGTCTGGCAAAACCAAATCGTTGTGCTTTGCCGGAGCTCCTGCCCCGTCATACCAGACCCATTTTAATTCCTTAGAAGTATACTTCGTCGAAGGAAATATATAGGTGACTTTGTTGTTTTCTGGAAAACCATAACCGTTAGGGGGTCTGCATTCGTTTTTAATTGTTTTGGGAACATCCAAAGCCAATGCATTGTATGGCGTGTCAAATATATGAACTCCCA